>Ga0210009_1002926_pt1 | contig 11628 bp, 16 predicted proteins | sample CryGeyCG2114_065_FD_185457 | JGI IMG/M metagenome (GOLD analysis project Ga0210009, IMG submission 185457) | Groundwater microbial communities from aquifer - Crystal Geyser CG12_big_fil_rev_8/21/14_0.65 (SPAdes) (version 2) | ecosystem: Environmental > Aquatic > Deep subsurface > Groundwater ... | reverse complement strand
CAACAACCTGAACATTTCTTACATCTTTTCTTGTAACTTTTATTCACTCTTGTAAAAGTAAAGGAGTATTTGGCTTTACAATACCAAATACTCCTTATTTTAGCCACACACTATTTTCTATTATGCCGAAAGCTCTGATACAAGGATGTGATATCGCTTCATCAAGTTACTTATCGATGTACCAATAAGGACTCAACCGGGTACAATATTGGTATCAAGGCAAATGAAGCCAGTGAAGCTATCGAGGAGAAGATGAAGCATTTTCAGGTATGAGAGGCTGAGTTTAATCAGTACCTTGAGTTTACAAAGGGTGAGCTCAAAGGGATAGAGAATAAATCAAAAGAGAAGCGTTCCAAGAAGAATCTTGATATATCTCGTGTCACTGCCGAGAAGAATCGTTATATCGAGAAGAATATGGGGATTAAGAAGGATGTTGACGAAGAGAAGATATACGAGAACAAGAAGAAAGGCTTCGATAGACAGATAGAGATCCTTACTAAGGAGATAGCTCTGTTTGTAACCGAGGAAAGAAATGAGGTCCTAGAACTCGAAGCATTCATCAATCTCCTGAACGATGCAGGAAGTCTTTATGCGAAAGCTTCCTATGTTCAAAAAGGAAAGATCGCAAAATTATTATTCTCGAACATGGTTTTAGACAACCAAAAAAGGCTTCACATTGCGGTAAAGCCTTGATTGGAATGTTTGTTTTCGGTTAATGGTGACGTCACGGAGAATCGAACTCCGATTGCGGGAATGAGAATCCCGCGTCCTAACCGTTAGACGATGACGCCGTAACTTTCCCTGCCGAAACAGGGAAAAGGACTATTTCTTAAGATCAGTAGTAATACCCATAGAACGAGCAGAACCAGCGATGATAGACATTGCCATAGCTTCGTCGTGTGCATTGAGATCTACCATTTTCATAGCAGCGATCTTCTTGAGTTGATCAACGGTAAGGTTGGCAACTTTATCCTTATGAGGAAGTTTAGAACCGCTCTTGAGATTGAGTTCTGTCTTGATAAGGTATGTTACTGGAGGTTGTTTTGTAATGAAATCAAACGAACGATCCTCGTAGATATTGATGATAGTTGGAAGAACCATCCCCATTCGATCTTTAGTCGCGTCGTTGAATTGCTTACAAAATTCTGCAATTTGAATACCTGTAGGTCCAAGGGCCGTTCCGACTGGAGGAGCTGGATTAGCCATACCCGCCTTAAGTTGGAGTTTTACGACCTTACTTGGTTTCTTTTTTGGTGCCATAATAGAGGTGAATTATTGAATAATAGATAACTGAAAAAATGTCTTGTTTATGGAGAAATAAACAAAGAATCGAATATTTATTTTTTAGAAGCACGGGTATTATAGGGAAATATAGAAAAAATCAACAAAAAAGTAGATTTTTTGGAGAAAATGGGTATAAATGGGAAAAGAAATTGCTAGTAACTAGCAACTAGTAACTAAAAACTCTACATTATGGCTATAAAATCCACCCAAGTATCCGAATCCGTTGAACCTCGCGTGGTTGCTCCAGTAGAGCGGGAAAACGACTCGGTAAATGAAAATATCCTCCGTCCGAAAACACTCGGTGAATACATCGGACAGGAACCGATTAAAAAACATCTGAATATCGCCATACAATCCGCGAAAATCCGTAAAGTTCCATTGGAACATATCCTCCTCTACGGTCCTCCGGGACTCGGGAAAACGACTCTTTCTGCGATTATCGCATCTGAAATGCAATCACATCTAAAACAGACGAGTGGACCTGCCATCGAGAAACAGGCAGATATTGTTTCGCTCCTGACCAGTCTCGAAGAATGAGATATTCTTTTCATCGACGAGATTCATCGACTCCGTCCTCAGATAGAGGAGATTCTCTACAGTGCTATGGAAGATTTCGCTATCGATATCATGATCGGAACCGGAACCGGAGCAACTTCCATCCGTATGGATATCCCGAAATTCACGCTCGTCGGTGCGACCACCAAACTCGCCAAGATTACCGGACCACTCCGGGACCGTTTCGGAAATGTCCTCAAGCTCGATTTTTACGAGATTCCCGACCTCGCAGAGATCGTTCGTCGTTCGTTTCATATCCTCGGAATTCCTGTTAAGAACGATGAAATCTGGGAACTTGTTGCGAAGAAAAGCCGAGGAACTCCACGTATCGTAAATCGATTCGTTAAAACCCTCCGAGATTACCAGATCGTCGGACACGATATCGGAAACACTGCCGAAAGCGAGAAGATTTTCACTTCGCTCGGTATCGATTCTCTCGGACTCGACGGACTCGACCGAAAGATTCTGGAAACCCTTGCCTACAGTTTCGCAGGACGAACCGTCGGACTCCATACTCTTGCCTCCATCGTCGGAGAAGAAGAGGAAACTATCGAAGACGTCGTAGAACCCTATCTCCTAAAAATCGGATTTCTGGAGCGAACGCCACGAGGTCGGAAACTCTCCGAAAGCGGAGAGAAATACATACGGCTCGGGAAATAATTCCTCCGAAAAAGATGAGTTCTATAGAGCTCATCTTTTTTCTTTTTCGGATTGAAAATAAGGTAAAATCCTGTATACTCTTTTGGAGAGAAGATATACTTCGTAAATATATCAAATACATGCAAAAGGATTTGCCTACCACCACCGATTATTTTCACATAAATATTCTCGTAAAGTCCATCATCGATGAGGTTGCCGGATATATGAAGAATGTCTCAAAAGAGAAAATTGCCGAAGAAATACAGAAAGCGTATATCTACGCTCGGAATGCTCACGAAGGACAACTTCGAAAATCAGGCGATCCGTATATTATCCACCCAGTAGAAGCGACGAGAGAGCTTCTGATTCTCCGTCCCGATATCGTCACGATTCAATCATGTTTACTTCATGATGTCCCAGAGGATACAGACAAAACCGTGGAGGATATACGTGCCACGTTCGGTGACGAGGTCGCCTATATCACGGCCGGAATGGAGAAACTTTCGCACTTGCGTTACCGATGAGAAGAGCGAACTATCGGAAGTCTCCGGAAAATGTTCGTCGCAATGAGCGAGGATGTACGAGTTATCTTCGTAAAACTCGCTGACCGTCTCCATAATATGAAAACCATAGGTTTTCATTCAAGTAAAGAAAAACAGGAGCGGATTGCACTCGAAACGCTCAATATCTATGCGCCTATTGCTGATCGTCTCGGAATCTTCGATTTCAAAGAAGCACTCGAAACCGAGTGTTTTAAAATCCTCTATCCAGAAGAATACAACAGAATCAGAGAAGAGTTGGAAATATTCAAGGAAGCTCAGGATATTTTCGCAACCAAAGTAAAACAACTCATTATAGATACAGTACCGGAAGGTGTTCCTATTGTAGATATATCCTATCGAGTAAAATCTCCTTGGAGTATCTATAAAAAAATGCAACGAAAAGGATATGAGCGCGTACAGGATCTCTATGATCTTTTCGCACTTCGAATCATTACTGATTCCGTGCATCATTGCTACGATATTCTCGGGACTATCCATACCGTTTGGACGCCAGTTCCCAATCGTTTCAAGGACTATATAGCGCTTCCGAAAGAGAACGGATATCAGAGTCTCCATACGACTGTCGTCGGAATGTTCTATGAATTCCGAACACAACCGACCGAGATTCAGATTCGGACTCTCGCTATGCATCGTCAAGCGGAAATCGGAGTCGCAGCGCATTTTGCGTACTCCGAAACCGGACAATCCAAAACAGCACAAGATGCGTATTGGGCAGCAGAACTCAAGGAAATCCTCAATAATTCGGAAGATTCCGAATTTATGACCGAGATGAAAATCGGAGTTTTCGACGATCGTATTTTCGCATTTACGCCAAAGGGAGAAATCCAAGTACTTCCAAAAGGTTCGACTCCCGTGGATTTCGCATATTCTGTCCACTCCAAGCTCGGAGATAATATTTCTATTGCTCGAGTCAATGGAAAAGTGGTACATCTCGATTACGAACTTCGAAACGGGGAAAGTGTAGAAATTATCACTGACAAGAACAAACATCCGAATATCACTTGGCTTTCTTTTGTAAAAACAACTCGAGCACGAGAATGTATTAAAGCCTACAGCAACCGTTCCAACCGAGGAGAACTTATAGAAAAAGGTCGATTTATTCTGAATGCCCATCTGCTTAAACATTTCAATAAAACACTTGATAAAGATCTTTCGCTTTTAAAGATTATCGATGGGAAAACTCTCGATACCGAAGGCCGCGAAAATGTACTTGTACAACTCGGAAATCTTTCTCGCAAACCATCTTCAGTTATCAGAAGTGTTCTCGAGAATAGCAGCTCAGAGCTTCATAAGCTTAAAGAGCTTGGAGAGCAAGTAAAAAAAGTAATTCACATCGAGAAAATAAAAACCAAAGGAGATATTCCAGAACTTATTATCGGTGGAGAAAAGAATATCCCATATCGATTCGCAAATTGCTGTTCGCCAAAACCGCTCGACAAAGTGGTTGGGTATATCACGAGGGATGGTGTAAATATCCACCAAATTGACTGTAGCTCTCTAAAACAGCAAGATTTCGATCGATATCTTCCAGCATACTGGGAAGGAATGAAATCACAAGGATTGAATATTCGTGCGGAAATGGTTTTTGAAAATAGAATTGGGGTTTTGAAAAAACTCACGGAAATATTTTTCCTTATGCGGATTAATATCGATGAAATGAACGCACACATCGATACGGACGGATTCTCTCATGTTGTATTTTCCCTCAAGACAGAAGAAGAAGATTATTATCTATTTGAACGCCTTATGGAACGAGTAAAAGTTTCTATCAAGGAATTTAAAGAAGGAAAACTCTTAGAGATGAAATAAATCTTCTGAAAAAACTCGTTCCTTGAGAGAATTTTAAAGGTTTTTTGTCAAAAAAATATCTTGTTTTCTCCTATCTTTTCCATATACTCAGATTGTTTTATTTTTTGATACCGTTGGAATGACTACTCAGTATGAAATCGAAATAAAAGTCCTTCTCGGATCGTCGGCTGAAAAAGACCGACTTCTCAAGAATCTTCAATCCAATGGAAAGGCTCTCGTCCTCAAAGGAGAGAATACTCAACTCAATCACTACTTTATAGGTGGCGATATCGCAAAACTCGAACAAGCCATACGAAATATGATTCCTGAAAATAAAAAAGCAAGTTTTCATCATATAGTGGAAAATGGAAAGAAACTCTCCGTTCGTACCCGTTATGTCGATGGGAAAACTATCCTCGTTATCAAAGCTTCAATTGATGATACTACCAGTTCTTATGGAACAGCTCGAATCGAATGGGAAATGGATTTCCTTGGTACTCATATCAATATAGTCGATCAGATACTACTTGATACAGGATTTGAATATCAGGCAAAATGGTCGCGAGCACGAGAAGAATACTCATATGGAGATACGACCATCTGCATCGATCGAAACGCCGGATACGGATATCTTGCGGAGTTCGAACGAGTAGTCGAGGATGCGAGCAAAACTGAGATAGTAAAAAAAGATATTAGATCTCTTATAGAATCTCTAGGTTTTAGCGAATTTCCGCACGATCAACATGAACGGATGTTTGCTCACTATAATGCGAATTGGCGTGATTATTACGGAACAGATAAAATATTTACCATTAATTAAAACTCTATGTTTCTTTCCGATCTTGATATAAAGGAAGCTGTTCTCGATAAATCGATCACTCTGAGCGACTTTGATCCGAAACGGCTCGGACCTGCCAGTTACGATATACTGCTCGGGAATAAATTCCTCGTTATCCGAGCTCATTCCACTTCCTTCATAGACCCGGTAAATAAAATCCTTCCCGAATATGATGAGGTTATACTAGAAGATAATGAAAGTTTCACACTCCATCCCGGGAGCAGTATCCTCGGAATCTCCCATGACTACTTCGGATCGGACAAGTACCTCATCCAGCTCTCCGGAAAGAGTTCTCTTGCCCGCATCGGACTCATCGTCCATAATACCGCCGGACTCATAAACCCTGGACATTATCTCAATATCGTTTTCGAGCTCTGTAATCTGAATAGTGTTCCAATTATTCTCCGACCGAAAATGGAAATTGCCCAACTTCTTTTCGCAGGAATGTCTTCATCTCCAGAATCGGACTACAAGAAAACTGGAAGATATCACGACAAAAACTGGACCAGTTATACGACAAAAGAATAATCATCTATTTTTTAAACTTTTTTCTTATGAGTACCGCAAGACATCCCGAATACCAGTACCTTGATCTTATGAAGGAGATATTGGAGAACGGAAACGAGAAAAAGATATTTTTGGCTCCAGAAGTTCTCAAACAGTATGAAGAGAAGGGTGAAACACCTCCTTTTATTCGGTCGCTTTTCGGACGTCAGACAAGATACGATCTCTCACAATGATTCCCTCTTTTGACGACAAAAAAGGTATTTTTACGTGCTATTATTCATGAACTTCTCTGGTTTATTCGTGGAGATTCCAATATTAAAAATCTTGTCGATAATGACGTACATATCTGGGATGAATGGCCGTACAAAAACTACAAGGCAGCAATGATGAAAGGAGAAGTTCCCGATCTTACGCAAGCTGAGTTCATAGCAAAAATCAAAGAAAGTTCTGATTTTGCTCTCCGATGGGGAGATCTCGGAAATGTCTACGGAGTTCAGTGGAGACGTTGGCAGACGAGCGATGGAAGAATTATCGATCAACTTGGATGGGCAATCAATGAACTCAAAACAAATCCTTTTAGAAAATCCATCGTCGTATCTGCTTGGAATCCAGAATTTATCTATGCTATGGCAGCCAGTCGAGAAACAGCTATGGCAATACCCCCTTGCCATACGATTTTCCAATTCAGTGTGGTAGATAACAAACTTTCTCTTCATCTCTACCAGAGATCAGCTGATCTCTTCCTTGGAGTTCCTTTCAATATCGCGAGTTACGCACTCTTTACTATGATGCTCGCACAAGTAACTGGACTGGAACCAGGAGAATTCGTTCATACTTTTGGAGATGTTCACCTCTACAGCAATCATCTCGAGCAAGCCAAAGAACAAATTACTCGAGAACCAAAACCATTCCCAAAGATGATTATAAATCCAGCGGTAAAAAATATCGATGATTTCAAATATGAGGATTTTCAGATTGAATGATACGATCCTTGGCCAACTCTCAAGTGAGATATTACCGCTGTTGGAGGATTTTAATAAAATAAGTTCTTTGAACTTTCAACAAAAAGTATAACTGAAAATCCCCTTGAATTTCAAGGGGATTTTTAAAATATTTGAGAAAAAAATGGCTTAATAGACAAAAGTTGGTAGGTTTTTCGAACTAAAGGAGTTTTCCTCACCCAGACCGGCGATATCCCTGGGCTAAAGCCTCGCTTCGCATTCGCTCGCTCATTTCCGGATACACTTCGCTCACGCTTCGTTTGTCCAGAAATCAGGGGTTTTACGCCAATCTGCCCTACGAGTACGGTGGAAAACGATAGATTATTACGGGCTGAAGCCCGGGGATTTAACCCGAAGAGTAGAATTAAATTATTCTCTCCAAAGAAGACTCAGTGCCAAACTGAGTCTTCTTTCTTTTGAGAGTCATCGATGAAGTTTTACTTTCGGTTTCAGATGAGAGAACTCACATTCAATTCGATTACTCGTATTGATATTCCTTCCGATTGTCTGAATGAAAGGAAGAGAGACAAATAACCGGTCAATATCTCTCAGTAACGACCTGTAAGCAAGTAGAAGCCTGGGGTGAACATAACGATACTTAAGTGTTTTTGTATCCAGTTCTCTAATCTCAAAATCTTTGATGTATTGCTTTTTGAATTCTTCCAGCCACCAAATGAATGTTGTCTTGTCGGTTCTCACCATATCATGAGCAATTCTTTTGAGTTCTCTGTATGATTCTATTCTCGGATGTTTCAAAAGATATCTATCAATAGTTGCAATCTTGTGAGACTGACAGATTTGCACGGGAATATCGTAGAAATCACAGATGATTCATTCCACTCCATTACGACCGTCAATCACTGCAAAATGAGGCTTTGGATATCATTTCTTGCTTCATCCTCCGAAGAAGTATTCGATAGTCTTCCAATGTTTCCTGAAAGATATGTTTCGATGCGAGAATATCCCCGGTGATTCCATCTTGAGCTACGAGTATTCACCACTGAGTATCTGAACCTTTCTTTCCAAAGAATGTTGCGTCGAGGATGAGGACAGAGGATGTATAATGAGAGAGACGAGGATTAATACGAAGTTTCATATTTCGTTCCATTTCTTTTTTAAATTGGGTAGTCAATCGTCTATGAATCGTACGAATCGACATTTTATTGTCTTCTGATAATTCAGCAAGAGTCTGCTTGCGAACAGAATATTCATAAAATGATTCTTCATTTTTCACATCTAATTTACGAGATCTGTTTTTCCCTCGAAACATATATCCACACCCCATACATCTATACTTCTGAGCTCATCGATCTATCCCATTTTTTCTAAGGTGAGAAACCTTACATTTCGGGCATATTTTAGTCATAGAAACAAAATAAAGCGGATAAACCGCTTTATTATGCCATAAACTCAAGTAAAAAACACCCCATAAATGTCTATTAAGCCGTTTTTATACTCAATAAAACATACAAAATAAAAAATCCCTTTTTGTAGGGGATTTTCTTTATTTCACTGGAGCCAACGATGGGACACGAACCCACGACCTCATCCTTACCAAGGATGCGCTCTACCAACTGAGCTACGCCGGCCGATATATTAAATCAACTCGCCTATTATATGGTCAATCAGAAAAATTCAAGTCGAAGTAAGAAAAACTTTGTTTTCCCGTATTTCGAGCAATCCTTCCCTTTGGAATTTCTCAACCGTATTCATATTATCTAGTTCATTCAAAGCTACACCGGAAGTTCTGAATCCAAACATAATCCGTTCGATACGTCTCGATTCAGGTGATAATACTTCCTCTTCCTGTCTTTCTCCTCAATAGTAGCCAGTAAAAGAGGAACTATTAGTAAACCTCTTGGTATCGACGAAACTCGCGGCAGCGAGCCCGAAACCACGGTAATTCGAATGATTCCAATAGGACTGATTATGTTTCGATTCGAAATCTGGCAAAGCAAAATTGGAAAGTTCGTACCGATGAAACCCCCGAGATTGTAACCATTCCATTCCGGACAGGTATTCATCTCGAATTGTTTCTTCGCTTGGCAATAGCGATTTCCATTCCTCTGGGTACGATTCGTCTTCGAGCATATAGATACTCACGTGCTTCGGAGTTATATGAGAAAAAATCTGTTCCAAATCTGCCGTTATCTGTCATGGAACAGTTCCAGGAAGTCCTGCTATCAGATCGATAGAGATATTCTCAATCGGACCTTTTGCAAGAATATCCAATGCTCGAAAAATACTTTCGTTCGAATCAGCTCGCCCAACCATTCGGAGCGATTCGTCGTTCAATGTCTGGACTCCGAGACTCAGACGATTCACTCAGAGTTTAGAAATCTCTGCCAAATATTTGGGAGTAATATCTTCAGGATTCGATTCCAGAGTGATCTCGGAAATACTCGAAAAACCTTTTTGTTTACGGAAAATATCGAAGATTTCTGATATCTGTCCGCTCGTCAGAACCGAGGGTGTTCCTCCGCCAAAGTAAATAGTCTCGATGGAAACTTCTGGATTTTTGACAAAAAACTCTTCTATTTCCGTCTTTAAAGCGTCAATATATATACGAACTTTAAGTTCGTCAAATTTCGGTGTGAGTGCAAATTTACAATACAAACACTTTTGGCGACAGAAAGGGATATGGAGATAGAAGAACATATTTTTTAATTACTCTTAGATCATTTTCAATATGATATCGTCGTAACAGCTACAGCTGCAATAAGTGTAACTATAAGTAGTCGAGTGAGTTCTGATGCTGCAAATCCACACACTTCAAATTCTATGAACTGCTCATAGAATTCTTCGGCATAAATAAAAAGAAGTCCAAGTGTTGCAATATAGGAAATCTTTTTATTTCTAATAGAAAAACTCAATACTCCAATAATCGCAAGAAGTAGAAATTCTTGTTGCCAAACACTACAGGTTCCACGTATTATCTCAAATGTTTCAATAAGAGCACTCAATACTACTGCATAAAAAAGCACACTCTGGGAACGAAGCCAATTTTTCATAAAAAAATAGTAAGAATTAGACGAAATTAATAGGCACTGAGTACCACTTTTATCTGTTCATACACCGTCTCAATATATCTCGATGCATCAATGGTATATACCCGTTTTCCTTCTTGTGCCCAGAGCGCCAAAAGAGGAAGGGTGTTTTCATAGAAAATCTCGATTCGTTTTCCAACCGCCTCCGGTGTATCATCGGGTCGTTTGATGAGTTTCTGTCCAGTGAACGGACTGAATGATCCAGCAAAATCTGCCTGAAAACTCTCACCAGTCGAAGGATCAATTTTTCGTCCCGCGAGACGATCGATAGCCTGTTCTCGTTTAAGATCCAAAAATACCACGAAGTAGTTCGGAAAAACCGCATCAAAAAGAGCTTTTTGTGCGCTCGATCGTGGAATTCCATCAAAGAGGATTTTGTCTGATCCGTGCGTATCACGGTAATGTTCCAACATTGCTGTTATAAGATCATCGGAGACGAGCTTTCCTTGTTCCATATGAGCTTTTACCTCACTAGAACGAGGATGGTCAAGCTCGGAGAAATTCCGGAGCTTTTGCCCCATCTCAAAAAAGCTATATCCGTAATCGGCAGCGATTTTACGGGCTTGGGTTCATTTTCCCGAACCCTGGATTCAGACAAGGAGAATATTCATAATGAATAGTTTTAATTTCTTAAATCTCTTCTCTCAGGTAGTAAGCCGGATTCTGTGTCTCGACATACATCTATCTCGTAGTACGGTCGCCCGTACTCTCTAGCGAGGTATACTCTATCCATCGACCGAGATCGTCATAGATGAACCGAGTACCATTCCTCTTGCACTCTATAGGGTTTGCCACATAATCATTCTGGAGAATGATTATATCCGCTTGGAGCGGACTTTTCACCTTTCTTCTGCCGAAGCAGAATAGTATTGTCTCTGTGGTACTTTCCGTACTCCTGGTTTTAGATATATCCAGGAGCCGCAGACGTTATCTGCTATAGTATCTCAGTAGTGTCCGGACTTTCCTCTAAGGGTTTGATCCCTCGGCGTATGTCCCCCCGAAAGAAGAGATGGGCATTATACGGATGGGTGACGATTTACAAAATATTTATTGGAAATAATGTAAATAATTTGCAAAAAAAAGAAATTATCTATAATCATCGGGCACAAATCCCGTGTAAATACCAAAGAAGGAACAGAAAGTCATGAAACATCGTATTCTTCAAATAGCTGCTCGTCGTCGGATGTACAAAGCTGCTCGTCGTCGCAAGTAGCAATCCATAAACAAATAGGGGGTAAAAAATGGCAGGGAAAAATAGAAAAATTCCCATACAAATAAAGGGTAAATAGAAAAAAATGTAGGCTACAAATTGTTTCTTTTGTATATCCAAAGAGCTAAAAATGAACGAAGTCTGGTATTACTTAATCACTTGTGTTCATTGACTCATTCGGTAGTTAAAACTCAGA
>Ga0210009_1002925_pt1 | contig 11630 bp, 7 predicted proteins | sample CryGeyCG2114_065_FD_185457 | JGI IMG/M metagenome (GOLD analysis project Ga0210009, IMG submission 185457) | Groundwater microbial communities from aquifer - Crystal Geyser CG12_big_fil_rev_8/21/14_0.65 (SPAdes) (version 2) | ecosystem: Environmental > Aquatic > Deep subsurface > Groundwater ... | reverse complement strand
ATTGAAAGAGTACGCCCACATTCCTGATCTGGAAGTGCATCTCGTGACGTCATCGGTCGATGAAGCAATTCATCATACGACGGTAGACGAGCGTATTTTCGTTCATACTATCCCAATCGGGAAAAATGGGAAAAATATTCATCACCAATCAGAGAAAGATCTCCTCACGTATGCATGGAAAGGATACTCTTTTGCTGATGATCTGCTGAAGAAGGAAATGTTTGATGTCATACATGCCTTCTTCACGGTGCCGTGTGGGTTTATGGCAATGAGGCTGTCTAAAAAATATCACATACCGTATATCGTATCGCTCCGTGGTGCTGATGTCCCTGGATATAGTGAGCGATTTACTCTTCTCTATAATTTCCTCCGTCCACTGACGAGGAAAATATGGAGAGAATCAAGGAATGTCGTATCGAACAGCTCTGGACTGCGTACACTGGCTCTCGAAACAAACAAGGCTCAAGTCATATCGATTATCCAGAATGGCATCAATATCGATGAGTTTAAACCAAATCCTGCAAGAGAAGTCGATGAATACGTGAGAATACTCTGCGTTTCGAGACTCACGCCACGTAAGGGCATCAATTATTTAGTGGAAGCAATGGAGATTCTTTTGGAAAAAAATGCCGAGAGAAAAATAGAACTCTGGATTGTAGGTGAAGGGGATGCGACAGTGTCACTCAAACAATTGGCTATCGATTTGGGTATTGAAAAACAAGTAAAATTCTTCGGTCTCGTCAAACATAGTGACCTCGCCCGTTATTATGAAATGGCTGATATTTTCTGTTTACCATCACTCAACGAAGGAATGAGCAATACGATGCTCGAAGCACTCGCCTCGGGAATGCCGATCGTCGCGACAGTGACAGGAGGAACGGAGGAATTGGTGGGGGATGGTGAAAATGGATTTTATGTGAAACAAAAATCGCCAGAAGATCTCGCAGAAAAATTGGAAAAACTGATAGAAGATGCCGATATGCGGAAACGATTTGGCGAAGCGAGTAGAGCTCGCGCTGAGAAAATGAGTTGGGGAAACGTCGCTAAGGCATATTTCGATTTGTATCAAAATACAAAAGAAAAATAATGAAAAAAAGACTTTTATTTTTGCTGAAAATTGTCGTAACGGCTGGGCTCATATTGTGGCTCATTGATAGTGTCGATTGGCAGAGTGTCCTGACAGAACTGAAAGAGGTTTCTTATCCGCTTCTTTTTCTTTATGTCATTTTCCAGCTTTTGGGCAATGTAATTTCGGCGAAGAAGTGGCAAACTATTGCTCATTTCAAGGGACTTTCCTTTTCTCTAAAGGAAGGATTTTTCACCTATCTTACCGGTTCATTTATTAACAATTTTCTTCCTTCAACAATCGGAGGGGATACGTACCGAGCACTCTGGCTCGCAAAGAATTCAGAAGCGAAGGCAGCTTCTATTTCTACCGTCATCTTTGATCGTTTCATCGGACTCTGGACTATTGCGCTTCTTTCACTTATTTGTAGTCCGATACTGCTTCCTTATGCGAAGGGGCATCCAGCACTTCTTATTACCTACGGAGTACTGGTTCTTTTCTTTTTTGTTGATCTCCTCATTACGTATGTATACTGCAAGCAGTGGTTTCATCAGTTTGTTTCGCATTTACCATTCTTCAAACTCCGTCGTTTTCTTGAAGAGATTATTTTTTATACGAAAAAGCATATTTGGTTTACGACGAGTATGTGGTCTATCCTTTTTATTTTCGTAGGACTCGTGCTGTCGAACTTCACACTATTTCATGCTCTCGGGAGCACGGTACATATTCTCCCTTTTGCGAGCGTTATGTTCCTCGTGGCGATTGTTTCATCTCTGCCACTTTCTATCAATAATATCGGTATCAAAGAGTGGGCATATATTACCTTCTTCGGATTGATCGGAGTGAGTATCGAAACTGCTGTGACCGTCGCCCTCCTTTCTCGTTTTATCCAAATGCTTCTCTCATTCATCGCTCTCCCACATTATCTCGCCAGTCGCAGAAAGTAAGTTTTTTGTTTATAAAAAAGTAATCATAATCTCACGGCCGTGGAATTATGATATAATCTGAATTCGAGAAAAAATCGTAGTGAAAATCGGAGGGGGATTTTTTGAGAAAATGAAAAGCCCGAGAAAACCTATTACGGATTTCTCGGGCTTTTTTACTGTTACACAGCAGGGGCGATGATGAACTTCCCTCCAGTAGAATTCTTCACGTAGGCGAACTCGTGACTGACCATGCCACGAAAACGACTTGGCTATTTGACTCCTCACGAGGTTTTTGTTGAAGGGAAATCAATTGCGTTTCAGGGTAGAAGGTAGGTTCTCCATGTTTTGAGTGCTTGTATTTGAGTTATTTGCTTGAGAAGTTTTGACTTACTGGTATCTTGCCTCATAGCACGTATGTATTCTGATTTGGGACGTAGCGTATAGACTCGCAGTACACCGAAATCCTGTGTGGTTTCTACGGTAAAATGATCAATACCACGAGTGCCACCATCTCTATATTTGATGAGGAAATAGTAGCCTTGCTCATACAGGTTATTTTCATCAATGGTGTCGGTATAGACAATGCCTTGTTTATTCAAGTGATACCAGAACACAGGCTCGTATTCGTGGAAAGTATTGATATAGACAGGAAGAGTCTTGTTTGGCGTGTTGTTTTTGATAGAAGTTGTAATCATTTCTTGTTCTGCAAGGGTGAGGCGTTTGTTGTTCGGGAATATATCTTCGCGTTCTACGGAAGTTGTTTCGAAAGGGTGCGAGAGTGAATAGAAATGACGATACAAACGCATCACATTGGGAGTAATCATAAAGAAGAGTAATACAATGAGCAGTATTTTTCCGAAGCGTAATACAGAAATTTTCTCGGGGAGGATGCCAGGAAGAATAATGAAGAGAGGCACTACGAGAAGATAAAATCGAGGGAAAATCTGAAAATTACTTGAAAGAAGAGAATAGAAGTAGGCTGATGAAATTGTAATACCGAGGAATATGAGGACGAAGAAATCTTTCCGATGAACATCTTTTTCTCTGAGTATATTGAAACACAAAACAATCATCGAAAGGAAAAAGAATACGAGCGCAATAATACGAGGCATCAGATTTTCATCATTTTGAAAGCCGTAGCCTCTGATCCTGCCACCGCTTATATGGTCAATGCCAGTATTTACAAGGAGCGTTCCTGATGCCATATAGTGGGCGTCTACGGTAAATGTGCGGAGGAAGTTTTTGAAAGGATCACCTGATTTGGAAACCTTGCTGAGGAAAAAACCTATATTTTCTCCGTGAGTAGATATGTCCGAGAGAATCATCGGAGAGTAGATGAGCATGATAATACCAAATGCCAGAAACCATGTGCGCAGATGAAAATGGGGTCTTTTATAGAGAAGAAAGAGAACAGCAATAGTGGGAAGGGTGAAAAATGCATTGAAGTGAATTTGCGAAGCGACGGTCGCGATAGCTACGAAGAGGAGAAACCAACGATCATTATGAGGAGTATTTTTTTCGACTGATTTGAGAAGTGTATAGAGGAACGCAGTAACGAGGAATGGTAATATATTGGGACTCCACGAAAATCGTCCATAGAGAACGAGGTAGGATGAAAAAGAGAAAAGAGTAAAAAGAAAAAAAGAAAGAGTGGGTGAAAAATATCGTCGTACCAAGAGGAAAAAAAGAGGAAGCGAGAGAAGAGAACAAAGCAAAATGAGCATTGCGTGTCCTGTTGGCGTATTGCCGAAAATAAGCGCGCTCATATATTCCATATAGTAAAACGCTGGTCCGAGGCGGAGTGCCCTCCCGCCACCGGCTGTTGGTCCGAGAAGAGGGAGATTGCTGATACCATTATCTATCGCTTCAGAAACAATACGGGTGTCATAGGACTGATCGATTTCAAAAAGAAGCCAGTCTCCGAAGTGATAGGTGCGAAGAAAGATACCCAAAGCGAAGATGAGGCCGAGTAAAATAAACTTCCATTTCTTTTTTTGGAATTGTAGAAGGATTCTTTGGATCATTATTTTTTTCCTTCAGGCCTTAGATTGTCCATATCAACAATCTTGACGTAATTATTGGGACGACCGTCAATAGTTACTTTGTAGACAGTATCCTCTGTTTCGTAGGCTTTTGTGAAATTGATAATATCGTGAGCGCTCCCAGACATTTTCATTGATCTTGATTTTCTTCCTGAGGAAACGACAACATAATCAAATGGTACACCTTTAATGCGTTTATTTGTAAATCCGATGATGCAACGTCCTTTGAATACAGCACAGACAGCCCCTTTGTCTGACCAAACAGTCAATTTTTCTGGGTTTGGGAGATTATTCAAATACTCTGCTGCTTCATAACTGCCATCGCCCATATCTTTCAGATTGATGAAATATTGCTCTGGAAGCAGAGCGGATGTATATGCGAAGTAAAACGGTCTGACAGCAAGAAGACTCCAGAGTGAAAGCAGAAAAATGGTGAGATAGGTTACATACTTTGGAATATACCGCTGTATTTTTTCGTGCGTGAGTATATAAGAAAGGCCGATAGCAGAAATGATAAGAGCGAAAGGATAGAGTGTGATTTGGTAGCGTACTGTAGCGACAACATGATTGACGGTTGAGGCGAGATAGTAAAAGAGAATAAATGAGGTGAAATAAAACACAATTTTTGCTTCGTAAGTGTCTACCATTTTTCTTCGAAACACCAGCAATAGACCGGAAAATAAACCAAGAAGAGCGATGGGAGAAATACCGAAGATAAGGCTAAAAGTATCAGCAGTCAGTCTGTCTGCGTAGATGAGAAATACAGAGCCTTTGCCTTCACCTTTGGGCGAAGCGAGTGTTGCCATATGATCAAGTACCTTCATATCTGTAAACGTATTGACGATGACGAAGAGTGATATGAGGAGGAAAAGACCAACAAGAAATTTCATCAGAATCGTTTTGTATGTTCCGAAAAAATGAAGAAGAGTAAAAGTAATCTTGTTTTTGAAGAGAAAAATATCAATAACAATGAAAGAAAAGAGTCCTGCGAATATCGGCCACGTTGTTTCGAAGGCTTTGGAGAGGAATGTACCTTTCAGTAAGGTATTTGGATTGACCCAAGTAGCAGGGTAGAGAATGAAAAAAGTAATCATTGAAAGGGCAACGATGACGAGATACTGAAAGAAAGATTTTTTCAAATAGGGTGTAAGCGTCGGTTTTTCCTTCGCAAACATATATTCGAGAAACGGGAGAAAGAAAAAGAATATATACAGAATATTAGCGACATATTTAGTAAGGAGAGCGAGTCCGAGGAGTATACCGCTTGCGAAGAGATATTTTTTTTCAGCATTTTTTTGGAACACGAGATAGCTCAGTACTGAGAGTGGGAGAAATATCCAGAGAAGTGAATCAGGATTGATAATGAGAGAAATACCGAATGTAATTGGTGAAAGTCCGATGAATATGAAAGCAATGAGCGCCGTCGTTTCATCGAAAAGTTTACGCAGAAAAAGATAAAAAAGAGGAAGAAGGAGTGTACAAAAAAGAAATATCGGAAGACGAAAGGCATAATTGATAGCGTGGACATCGCTTAATTGTTCGTCAGTCTTGATATTGCCACGAAGGCTTTTGTATGGCATTGGATCAAATGAGGCCAGTCCAATGCCCGAGAGAATAGCTACAGTAATCCCTGGTTTATCATTGACGCTCGTCGATTTCCATTTATGTGCTTTGATACTGTCCCAGAACTTGGACGTTCTTCCGTACGTCCAATATGGTTCATCGACAGAGGAAAAGGTAGAAAGCCGTGGGATACCGAGGAAAAGATTGGTTCCGAGAACGAAGAGAATAACAAACAATACCCCGAGCTTTTTCCAAAAGATTTTCATAAAAAATAAGAATCAATAAATTGAATGTGTATGTTTCTTCATAAAAGGAGAAATTCTGCTCTTATTGTACAGGAAAAAGTGGCTTTTTGTAAAGAAAAATCCAGTATTTATGCTTTACGGCAAGTTCTTTTTATGGTACGATTTCTGTGTTAGAATAACGCTTTTTGAGACACACGAGGAATGCATACATACATTGATTTTGTGAAGAAAAATTGGGTTATCCTTGCGCTCCTAGTTGTATTGACAGGAGCTATTTTTGTACGTACCTACCATTTTGATGAATGGCTCTATTTCAAGATGGATCAGTCGAGGGATGCTCTTATGCTGAGTAATGCCATCATTAATGGCCCAGAATATTTACCTCTTCTCGGACCACGCGTGGGAGCGGTGAAACTCGAACATGGTATGCTCCGCCTTGGTCCGATATACTATTATTTTCAGTATCTTTCTGGAACAATATTTGATTCGACTCATCCGTCTGTATTCGCCTATCCAGATCTCTTCTTCTCTCTACTGACTATCCCACTTCTTTTTCTTTTCCTTCGTTTGTATTTTTCGCCACGGCTTTCTTTGTTCATCACGACGATGTATGCTTTTTCGTTCTTGATTATCGAATATTCTCGTTTTGCTTGGAATCCAAATGCTCTGCAGTTTTTTATTCTTTTGAGTTTTTATGGACTCCTCCGGTTTTTGAATGAAGAGCGATCCAGACATAAAAAATGGTGGCTCGTTCTTTTTGTAACAGGTCTCACTGTGGGTTCTCAGCTTCATTTCTTCGGATTTTTCAGTTTACTCGGCATTTCTTCACTTCTCATACTCTTTCATTTGCGAGTATGGAATAAAGAAAGTGTGAAGAAAATGTTTGTGAAACAATCGTTAAAGCAATTTGCTGTATTCTTTACCATCGCTTTGGGGGTATTTCTCGTATTCTATACCCCAGTCATCATGAGTGATGTGATGAAGAGTGGTCAGAATACACATAATTTCTTCGAAGCGCTGGGTTCGAAGGCTGATAAACGTCCGCTGATAGAGAAGGTTAAGAAAGATATCAAAGAAAATCTGACATACTATTGTCTCCTCACAACTTCGGAGTGTTATACTAGTGATTTGCGTAAAAACGCTATTCCTATCAGTGCTACAGTCTTTGCTATGGCATCAGGGTTTTTTCTTGCTCTCTTGAGACTACGAAAAGAGAAAAAAAGTCTTGCTCGTGATTTTCTTATACTCAGTATTATTTGGTTTGGAGTTTTTTCTATTCTCACTCTTCCTGTGGCATTCCAGCTTCGTCCACGGTTTTATATTGTGGTATTTGCTATCCCATTTATCTTTCTTGGATTTCTGTATGAATTTCTCGAGGAACGTTTTGGTAGGAAAGCCCTCTTCGTTACTACTGGCATCACCTTGGCCGTCCTGGCTGTGAATATACATGGCACCGCTGTTTGGTTTGATGAACAGACGAGGGCGCAGATTGATACGGTAGATACGACGCGAACACTTATCTTGAAAAACAAGGATGGCGTAACACTCGGACAACTGGAGCGTGCTACTGATTGGATGTATGCACGTCACCAGGTAGGCTCCTCACTTTTCTACTACGTGAAGCCAGAACATGTAAGACCAATTAAATTCCTCTTTACTTCAAAAAATGAGAAGGATTTCAATTTTATGACAATGAAGATAACTGCTGAGCCACGCGCGCAATATTTCGCCGTCACGCCGGCCAAAAACGGCATTGCCCCAGTGACAAAGAAATTTGGTCACGACCTCGTCATTCTTGATCAGGCACAATTTGGGCAACTTATGGTATATGAAATCAATTTTCCAAAGAGACAAATTTTTGATAATTACCGTTTCAGCAGACGTGGCGGAAGTACCGATAGGATCTTCTGGGGCGATGTACTAGGTATGAAAAAAGATGCGAATGTCCCAGAAGTTGGAGGAGGTGAATAAGTTATTTCCGTGTGTTTTTATGAGAGAATTTTTGAAGTATTTTTTGATGAAGGTTTCGAAGTATACATGGATTTTTATTTTGATTTTCTGTATTGGAATTTTTTTTCGTGTCTATCATTTTGGTGATTGGCTTCAGTTTAAGGGAGATGCGTTTCGTGATGCTATCCTTATTTCCAATGTGTATGATACGGGAGTAGCATCATTACCACTTCTCGGTCCACGTGCCGGAGGGACGATGCTCAGGCTCGGGCCAGTCTTTTATGATTTTCAGTATATTGCTACGCAGATATTTCAGAGTGTGGATACAGTAGTACTCGCTTATCCGGATCTTTTCTTTTCGATACTAACACTCCCGTTGTTTTTCTTTTTCGTGAGACGCTATTTTTCCCAGGGCTGGTCGCTTCTCTTGATGTTGTTTCTTGCTGTTTCATTCCTTGCTATCGAATATGGTCGTTTCGCTTGGAATCCGAATTCCGTGCTTTTTTTCACGTTGATTTTCTCTTTTGCTGTTCTTAGTTTGTATGAGAAGAAAGAAGGAGGTCACCAATTACTGTGGGCGAGTGTCGCAGGTCTTTCTCTGGCTATTGCTTCACAACTCCATTTCAGTGCTTTTCTTGGTCTGCCGATCGTGCTTTTACTTTTCATCGTGTGGAATGTGAAGCAATCAAAACAGGTACTGACATTCAGAGTAGTCTCTATATTTTTTCTTTGTCTCGGTATCGTTTATCTCCCTGTATTCATCAGTGAATTTTTCAAACACGGAGAGAATGCAAGATTATTTCTTTCCGCTATTTCTAGTAAATCATCATCAAATGGCCTCCTTCTCAACATCTATCAAGATTTGCATATGTTCGCGAAGTATTTTGCACGTATCCTTATAGGTCTTGTCGAGCCAAGTAAGTGGATTATTCTTCTCGGAGGACTTTTTTGTGGTCTGGGACTTTTGGCCAATGCATTCCTCCTGCGAAGTGAAACAGATGAGAAAAAACAACACTTCCTCAAATGGAGTCTTCTGCTCATCGTTGTTTATTTTTTTCTGTATATACCTCTTGCCTTCAAAATTGATCGTCCGAGATTCTATCTTCCATTTATGGTTGTACCATTTCTTTATTTCGGTTATATGTGTAGAGCACTGGACAAGAAAGGTTGGTTTGTGAAGTATCGCATTTTTCTTTTTTCACTTGGCATTATCATTATTGCAGGAAGTAATGTTATCGCGACTCTTGGTTGGTTCTCTGAACTTCGAAATTCACAAGAAACGGCGACGAGTACAGGTGAGAGGAATAGTAAAGGGCGGAGCTATTTTCTGACCTGGGGACATTTTGAGCGGACAGCAGAAGTGATTGAGCGGTCTTGTGAGAAAGAGAATAATATTTATTTTCAAATGGCAAAAAATATCAAAGCGTATGACCATTCTATCGAATATGCTCTTCTGATGAAGAAACGATCATGGGAGAGTACGCTTCAAAGTACAGAACAGACAATGCAAGGCGGTTGTTATTACTATATCTCTTTTGTAAAGGAAGTGTTGCCAGACTATTTACTGACAACCAAGCGAGATACACCTGTCGATGTTGGCAATCTCAATATTGTGCGTGTGTATCCGGAAGGGGAAGCGCTCGAAAAGTTTCGAGAAAGAAAAATTACCGTAGAAAGAATGCAGGAACAAAAAATATTTGAGCCAGAAAAGATTACGAGATACAGTAGGGTTTTCTGGGGAGATGTTTGGTATCGATTGAATAAATAAGAAAGAATAAAATGTTTGAGAAAATATTGAAACATAAATGGACTGCTGGTATTCTTCTTCTTTTTGTATTACTGAGTATTTTCCTTCGCACGTATCATTTCCGTGAGTGGTTACAATTCAATCCTGATCAGGCGCGTGATGCAGGTATTATAAGTGCCGTTCTTGCAGGGGAAATGCCACTTCCTCTTCTGGGTGCTATCGCTGGAGGGACACATTTTCATCTTGGGCCTATTTTCTATTATTTTGGTATCGTTTCTGCGTTCTTGTTTGGTGATACTCCAGAGTCTATTGCGTACGTTGATTTGTTTTTCTCCCTCCTTGCCCTTCCTTTTCTCTTTTTCTTTCTGAGGAATTATTTCGAGATGTGTATCTCTCTTGCACTCTCGATACTTATGGGAGTTTCGGCATTTTTTGTGAATATTTCACGGTTTTCATGGAACCCAAATAGTATCCCGTTTTTCACACTGCTCTTTCTTTTCTCACTTCTTCGTATAATGGACAAACAGAGAGTGAGGCAGTATCGCTGGCCCATCTTTGTCGGTATATCGCTTGGCATAGGTATACAGCTCCATACCTTTCTCCTCCTCATTATGCCGACGACAGTGTTTTTTGTTCTGATTTTTCAATTCATTAAAAAGAGAAAAGTAATGAGGGATGCCTTGCTTATTTTTATTTTCGCTCTTATGGTGAATGGTCCGCAAATAGTGAGCGAGATACAAACGGGTGGAAGTAATATGCAAGCTTTCTTCTCTGGTTCTACTGTTCAAACAAAAGCAAAATCAGAAATAGGAAAAAATATTGGTGTCGTACTTTCGTGTCATATCCAGACGAATGCCAATATGCTCTTTTCGATTGAGAATATGGAGGGATGTAGTGATATCTTTTTTTTACAAAAAAATATCAAAAAATATGCTGATACTCCTGGCATTATCACTCATCCTGGACTCTTCGGTATCGTCGTAGGAATGAGTATTTTGTTTTCTCTTTTTGGATACTTCTTGTTTCTTTGGTATTACAGGAGGGAAACAGAAGAATCTCGAAAGAATTTTCTTTGGCTTTGTACTGTATACACAGTTATTTCCCTTCTTTTCTTTATACCGGTTGCTTCACATATGGAACCGAGATATTTTGTTATTCTTTTCTTCGTTCCCTTTGTTCTCTTTGGTCTTTGTTTACAATTTCTTCTTGGACATATGAGAAGCAATACATTGATAGTTTTCTGGTTCATTATTGGAGTATCTATACTCATCAATCTTTGTGTTGTCTGGAAGGTCTTTATGCCGTATTATGATCATACAGCGAGTGATACGGAACAGAGTATTTTGGGTGAAATTGAGCCTATTGCATGGTATATGACGCTCAATGAGGAGAAGAAGGAAGTGCTCCTCACAGGAGGGAGAGTATACTTGAAACGTTTTTTCGATCCTCTAGAATACTTGATGCAGAAAAGAGGTATCAAGCTGACAGAATATGATGACACCGTTTCAGTGCAAAAAGATACATCCAGTATCTTCCACATCGCACCTGCCTCTTCAATGAAAAAAAGAGTGGGGGACACACTTTCGGATCGTATTGTTCTTGATCAGAAACAATTCGGAAAACTTATCATTTCTTCTATAGAATAAGAGTATGCACAATATTTGGTCTTTTCTTACGTCGCGAACGAAGAAGCAAAAAAGAGTGATTGGTATCTTCCTTCTCATTTTCTTTCTTGGTATTTTTCTTCGTACCTATCATTTCCATGATTGGCTGATGATCAGAGAAGATCAATCTCGTGATGCTTCTCTTGTGAGTAGAATAGTGCAGGGAGGGGAAAAATGGCCACTTATAGGACCCTTTATGAGCTATTCGGGAGAGGGGGCACATAGCGAAGAAAATGCTTTTCATATAGGTCCAATATATTATTATTTTCAGATACTATCAGCGAAAGTATTTGGTGATTATCCAGACAAACTAGCTTACCCAGATGTTTTTTTTGGCATACTGACTATACCGCTTCTTTTTTTCTTTCTCCGTAATTATTTTACAAGAAGCATTTCACTAGGAGTAACATCTCTATTTGCGTTTTCA
>Ga0210009_1002921_pt1 | contig 11648 bp, 9 predicted proteins | sample CryGeyCG2114_065_FD_185457 | JGI IMG/M metagenome (GOLD analysis project Ga0210009, IMG submission 185457) | Groundwater microbial communities from aquifer - Crystal Geyser CG12_big_fil_rev_8/21/14_0.65 (SPAdes) (version 2) | ecosystem: Environmental > Aquatic > Deep subsurface > Groundwater ... | reverse complement strand
CACACACTGGCCGCGCATTATAGCATTGTGATCAGAATCCTGCTCCAATCGTGAAGTCAAAACTCTTGGTTCTGTCCGCACTGTCTTTGGTGAACGGTTTGGCCAGATAGAAGGTTAATGGACCAAATGGAGACAGGTAGGTCACGCCGACACCAACGGAGTAGCGCAATTGCCCGACGTCAAAGTCTGAACAATTATTGAACAGTGTCTGGCGCTGGGTGCAATCTGTTGAAAACACGCTGCCCACATCCACAAAAAAACTGGAACGTATACGACCCCGATCCTTTACAAACGGCAACGGAAACAACAATTCGAACGAAGCGGTAGTCAGCAGATTGCCGCCAAAATTATTCCGATCACCAAATAGATCAAAGGTCTGTGTTGCCAACTGCACTTGCGGGTTACCGTTTTCATCCACAACCGGCTGCCCATCAGCGTCAAACACCGGCACCGTCAGATAACCCTGGGTGCCGTCATAACCCAGCGCTACACCATTATCACCCACCAAGACGTTACCGTTCTCATCTTTCTGCAAACTGGCGAATTCAGTGCTGTAAGCCACCGGCGGCGTGCTGCGCGGCCCCAGGCTGTTTTCTTCAAAACCTCTGACTACACCATTATAGGCCAGACCACCGGCAAAATAGTTCTGAAAAAACGGCAGATCGTCTGTGCCGCCATAGCCATCACCATAACCGAGGTTGGTTCGCACATGAAACACCCAGTCTTCGCCATACACTGGCTTGTAATATTGTGTGTTATAGCTGAACCGGTAATATTCCAGGTCGCTGCCGGGCAAGGTTACCTCCAGCGATGCCTGCTGGAATGTACCGCGGGTAGCCAGCTGACCACGGTTAAGAGTCTGCCGTATCCAGTTTGAGGTAATTGTGAAATTATCAAAAGATCGGCCATATCTGTCAATAAAGCCTGGCTCTGTACTCCTGTTCAGATACACTTCAGGCAGATCTGCAACCAGACCAGTCACTGCATCGCGTACCGGACCTTCCCACGGATTCAGGTTCGGCTGTTGAATGATGTAACGATCCACATTGGGGAGCAGGCTGGGGGACGCTTCAATTTCCTGCACGGAAAATCCGGATCCGGAGGTCAGCTCTGTGTGACTGTAACCAACATTGTAACCGATTTGCTGGATTTCACTGATCGGATAACTGAAACTGAGTGAGCCGCCGTAAGATGTTGTCGAAAAGCTGGCAACGTTCAGATACGAATCCTGCTTTTGTGCAAAAAGACTGAAGCCACGACTCACTCCATCAGGGGTATAGTATGGATCAACATAACTGAATCTGGCACTGGAGCTGAAGAAACTTTTGTTCAGACCCACCGCAACGGTCCGGCCGGTACCCAAAAAGTTCTCTGCCTGCAAATCAGTCGCCAGAAACCAGTCACCACCGCCACCCGACCCGATGCTGAACGAGATGCTGCCGAAGCTCTGCTCTTCCACATCAAATTCCACATCGATCTGATCTGTTGTGCCAGGAACCTCGACAGTATCAACTTCAACGGTAGCAAAATAACCCAGCCGCTCCAGTCGCACCTTGGACAGCTCTATCTGCTGACTTGCTGCCGGCGCGCTTTCCAGCTGGCGCATTTCCCGCCTCAGCACATCGTCTGCGGTCGAGACATTGCCTCTGAAGTTTATCCGGTTAACATAGGTACGCGCACCGGGCTCTACGTAAAAGATCACTTCGACAGTCTGATCTTCGTCGTTGACCTCGGGCACACCTTCAACATTGGCAAAGGCATAACCCAGATTACCCAAAATCTGTGTCATGTACTCTTCACTGGCAGTAATGAGTGCCTGGGAATAAGTCTGTCCCGGCCCCACCAGGGTGTAGGCACGCAACAGTGCCTCAGCGTTGACCAGATCACCCACCAGATCCACCCGGCTTATCTGAAACTGCTGTCCTTCACTGATGTTGACCGTGATGTAGATTTCTTCATTATCCGGCGTCACCGACACCGGTGTTGAATCGATGTTAAAGCGGGCGAATCCGTTATCCAGGTAGTACGACGTCACCCGCTCCAGATCACCTTCCAGCTGCTCACGTGAATATTTGTCGCGGCCACTGAATGGCAGATACCAGGGCTTGGTTCCCAGATCCATCAAATCCAGCAACTCTTCGTTGTCAAAAACGCTGTTACCCACAACGTTGACGCTGCGAATGCGGCTTTCCTTCCCTTCGTTGACCGTCATGTCAATGGCAACCCGGTTACGCGGCTGCTCGGTCACTTCAATGTCAACGGTAGTGCCATATCGGCCACGGGAAGAGTAGACTTCCTGTATACCCTGACGAATGGCTTCCAGCGTTGATCGGGTGAAAATACCTCCCTCAACGATTTCTGCAGATGCCATATTCTTCAGAATATCCTCGGTTTTAAGAACCCGGTTGCCTTCAATATTGATCTCACTGACTGACGGTCGCTCAAGCACGGTAATGAGCAACACGCCATCTTCACGTGCCAGCTCGACTTCCTCGAAGTACTGTGAGGCGGTGATGGCGCGAATCATGTCCGCAGCCATGCCCGGATGCAACTCGTCGCCGATACTGACCGGCAACAGACTGAACACCACACCGGGCGAAATCCTCTGCAGGCCATCAATACGTATATCCGTGATGACAAAGCTTTGTTGCTGGGTTTGTGCGGCCGCCGGAACTGTGACAGCAAGAAGAGAAGTACTTAACACAGCACTGCTCAATAAGGCATTACGACAAAATCTGATCATGAAGTTCTAACTAGCCCGGACTTTTTTCTGATTGAATTTACGTACGCTCGGTTACACAGCACTACAGCAGTCGACTGACATCGTTATATACAGCCAGTATCATGATGCCGCCGATGACCAGCAACCCGAGTTGCATGCCCATGGCCTGAAAACGCTCAGGCACGGGACGGCGTATGATAGCCTCTATGGTGTAATACAACAAATGGCCTCCGTCCAGCACCGGTATAGGTAACAAATTCAACACGCCCAGACTAATACTGAGTATCGCCAGGAAGCCCAGATACACCTCCAGACCGTAACTTGCTGTTTCCCCTGCCACCTGCGCAATGGTAATCGGGCCATTGATATTCTTTACAGAGATCAGACCGATCACCATTTTCTTTATCGAGTCCAGCACAAACACCGACTTGTCCCAGGTCTCCAGCATCGCTGGCACAATTGCGGTAAGCGGATTGTAAGACACCTCACGCCGCATCTCCGGTGGCAGGCTGCCATACAGATCATACATTTGTACACCGGCACCGATCAGACCGATACGCATCCCGTCGGGGGTCTCACTTTGCTGCGGCACTATTGTGAGTTCAACTCTCGCAGACTCAACCAAGCCTGACTCAACTGAACCAGACTCAATTGGGCCAGACTCGCGTTGGACAACAACATTCATTGGCAGTTCCGGAGAACTGCGAACCATCTGCACCCACTGTGACCAGCTTCTGACAGGCACGCCATCCGCTTCCAGAATTCGATCCCCGGAAAGCATGCCGGAAGCTTCCGCCCGGCCTCCCGCGACAATCGTGTCTATAACCGGTGGAATCTCGAACTGTACAATCCCCAATGACCCCAGTGGATCTGGTTCGCTGCTCGCCGACAGCCAGCTCTGCACACGGACCGGGAAATCATAGGCCTCCGGCTGTCCCGCCGGAATGGCGGTAAACACGATCTCGCCAGATTCGCCAAGACGGTCAAGCAGCTTCATGGTGACCTGCTGCCAGATATCCGTAGCCGCGCCATCAATCGCAATCACCTCGTCGCCAGGCCGCAGCCCTGCCTGCCAGGCGGGTGAATCATCTGCAACATTAGCGATGACCGGCGCGACCCCTTTAAGGCCGTAGGCGACATTGATGGTCCAGAACACCACAATTGCCAGCAAAAAATTGGCCAACGGCCCGGCTGCCACGATGACAAACCGCTGCCATAAGGGCTTGAAATTGAAGGCCATATGTCGCTGATCATCCGGCACTGAGCTGCCTGCATCAGGGTTGCCATCTTCCTGGCCAAGCATCTTGACATACCCACCCAGCGGGATCGGTGCGATCACATATTCCGTGCCGTCTTTGCCCACCCAGGTTTTTACCGCTTTACCGAACCCGATGGAAAAACGCAGCACCTTTACGCCGCAGCGACGTGCAACCCAGAAATGACCGAATTCGTGAATGGTAACCAGGATGCCCAGAGTGACAATCAGGGCCAGAATATTCAATACCAGTGTTTGCAGCATAATCTCTATCCGTTTGAGCTCTTATGAGCCTTGCCATGCACTTCTCAGGATCGCCACTGCATCAATGGCAACGGCTCTTGCCTGACAGTCGATCGTCTGAATCATAGCGATAGAGACCGGCTCCCGACAAGTTATTTGCTCAAGGGCGGTCAAGATTATTCCGGGGATATCGGTAAAGCGGATTTCGCCGTTCAGAAAAGCCGCAACCGCCACTTCATTGGCGGCATTCAGAATCGCCGGCGCATAACCGCCGGTGCGGGCAGCCTGCATGCCAAGTGCAAGGCAGGGAAAGCGCTGCAGATCCGGCTGGTAAAACTGCAAATCAGGGCTCGCCACCAGATCGAGAAAACTGGCACCCGACTCAATCCGCATCGGCCACGCCAGTGCATGAGCAATGGGCACGCGCATGTCAGGACTGCCCATCTGGGCCAGCACAGAACCATCCTGATATTCAACCATGGAGTGCACAATACTCTGCGGGTGAATCACAACCTCAACGTGCTCAGGCGGCAAGGCAAACAGATAACAGGCCTCGATAAACTCCAGACCCTTGTTCATCATGGTCGCTGAATCAACTGAAATCTTGCGACCCATGGACCAGTTTGGGTGTTCGCATGCCTGATCCGGTGTGACTGTCGCCAATGTCTGCGGGTCAGCATGCAGAAATGGCCCTCCGGAAGCGGTCAGGATTACCTTGCGGACCCCCTGCCCATGCAAATTGCCCCTGCTGGCCTGCGCAGCCGGTGGCAGACACTGAAATATGGCATTGTGTTCACTGTCAATTGGCAGGATGGTGGCACCACTGCTTTCTGCCGCCTTCATGAATAGCTCACCAGCCAACACCAGCGATTCCTTGTTGGCCAGCAAAACCTTTTTCCCAGCAGTGACGGCCGCGAGCGCCGACTCCAGGCCTGCAGCACCCACTATCGCTGCCATCACTGTGTCAACAGCACTGTCTCCGACCACCTGCGACAATGCCAGGGGACCACCCAGTACCTGAGTCAGGCTTCCTGCCTCGCTCAATGACCGTTGCAACTGTTGCGCAGCGTCCAGATCACACATAACAGCCACTGCCGGGCTGAATAGCAAGCACTGCTCACGCATCAACTCATGGTTCCGGTCGGCAGTCAGCGCATGGATGGAGAGATGCGGGTGCCGGCTGATGACATCAAGCGTACTTATCCCCACAGAGCCGGTCGAACCGAGCACGGTAATTTTTTGCGTCGGCAGCCGGGTCATATCACCTCCATGACACGACTCAGCATAATCAGGGCAAGCACATAGACCGGTGTCGCAGCAACCAGACTGTCTATCCGGTCAAGCACACCGCCATGCCCTGGCAGCGTTCGCCCACTGTCCTTGAGTCCGCGATGTCGTTTCAGCATACTCTCAAACAGGTCACCGACAACGGACAGGACCGCCAGCAACATCGCGCAGGCCATCAGCAGAATCCAGAGTTCAGCCGACAGTGTCTGATCCGCAAAATGCAGCCAGAGTAAAATGCCAATACTCAGCGTCAGGCAACTTGCCAGCCCTCCCCAAAAACCGGCCCACGACTTTCCGGGACTGAGCAAAGGTGCGAGCTTTTTCCGACCCCAGGCGCGCCCGGAAAAATAAGCACCAATATCAACAACACTGACCAGCGCCACCAGAATAAAAACCAGTATCCCCGAGGGGGCCAACAGTTTCAGATAAAACAGTCCCAGCCAGGTGGGCAGCAGACAGGCTATGCCCATCAGTCCGATTTTCCAGCGAGCCTCCCACACCTGCTGCCCGCGAGGATAACGGCTTATCACCAGAAACACCCATAACCAGAACAGTGTGGCCAACGCCATGAGAATTGTCATGATACGGGTGTCAAACAGCATCGCCGCCTGAGCGTCAGGAGAATCCATACTGCGAGTCAATACAAGAAGCATGACCAGCAGGATTATTGCAAAGCATGCAATCCAGGCGCTTTGCTGAACACGACGGGTCAATCCCATCAGGGTTCCCCACTCAAGAAGCGCAGGCAATAGAATTAGGCTGAGAAATCCCGCAAAATAGAGAGGAGAGAGCCAGACCGTGCCGACGTACAACACCAGCAACATAACCAGCGCTGTTAATATTCGTTGCCTCAGCAATTAAGACCCCTTGCTTTCGTGTGGCTCTTCATCACTACCTGACTGCCTGCCAAACCGACGCTTGCGGCCACTGTAATCATCCAGCGCCAGATGAAAAGCGCCGTCATCAAAGTCCGGCCAGAAACAGTCAGTGAAATAAAGTTCAGTGTAGGCGAACTGCCAAAGCAGAAAATTACTGATTCGCTTTTCGCCACCGGTACGAATGCATAAATCAGGCTCGGGCAAATCACCCATACATATATGCTGCTGAATATGCTCTGGTGTAATCTCTGACGGTAACAACTCACCACGCTGTACAGCCTCCGCAAGCCGCCGGGCCGCCTGCGAAATATCCCAGCGGCCACCATAATCAGCGGCCACCGTGACCACTGTACCCGTGTTGTTACGGGTCAGTTCTTCCACATCCCGCATATTCTTCTGAAGCCGCGGAGTGAATGAGCTGCGATTACCTATGAATTGAAGGCGTACATTACGCTCATGCATCTGACGAATTTCATGACGCCGGAGGACACTCAGGAAAAGCGCCATCAGGCCCTTGACCTCCCGGTCCGGTCTTAACCAGTTTTCACTGCTGAAGGCAAACAGCGTCAGATACTCAACGCCCCTGTCCACGCAGCTGTGTACGACCTCACGAGCCGCTTCGGCGCCTGCCCTGTGCCCGGCCGAACCGCGTTCGCCACGGTTGCGTGCCCAACGGTTATTGCCATCCATGATAATTGCTACATGCCGTGGCAGCGGAGCACTGTCGGTGTCACTTTCCTTGTTCTGCATATATGACTGATCCAACGTCAGATGGACAACAGATCTTTTTCTTTTTCGCTGAATGCGGTATCTACTACCGCAATATATTTGTCTGTCAGCTTTTGAATTCTCTCTTCAGCGCGACGCTGATCATCTTCACTGATCTCTTTGTCTTTCAACAGATCCTTAAATGTGCTGTTTGCATCACGACGAATATTGCGGATGGCAACCCGGGCATTTTCGGCCTCTGCTTTGGCCTGTTTGGTGTACTCGCGACGGGTTTCTTCCGTCAGTGCCGGCATCGGCACCCGAATGGACTCACCATTGTTGGACGGATTAAGCCCGAGGTCAGCCTTCATGATGGCCTTTTCGATCTCGCCGATAAGGGGGCGTTCCCAGGGAGAAACCACCAGTAATCGCCCCTCTTCTACCGTGACATTCGCGAGTTGATTCAGCGGCGTGTCCGATCCGTAATAGGAGACCATGACACTGTTCAGGATGCTTGGATGAGCACGACCTGTACGAATCTTGTTAAAAGCTGTTTCAAGGGAATGAATGGATTTTTCCATCCGTTCGCCAGCGTCTTTGATGGTTTCTTCAATCATACAGCTCCCCTGTTAATCTTCCTGGCGAATGACACCAATCAAAGTGCCATCGGTCGTACCCATCACATTATTCAACAAAGAGCCTGGTTTTTGCATGTTAAACACACAGACCGGAATATCGTGATCCCGCACCAGGCATATGGCTGTCAGATCCATAACGCCCAGTTTCTTGTCGAGCACTTCATCATAGGTAAGATAATCGTATTTTACAGCGTTCGGCACCTGCAACGGGTCAGCTGAATAAACACCGTCCACCTTGGTCGCTTTTAATATAAGTTGTGCATCAATTTCGATACCACGCAAACAGGCAGCGGAATCTGTCGTGAAAAACGGATTGCCGGTGCCTGCTGCAAAAATAACCACATCGCCATTGCGCAAATGCCGGATTGCCGCACGCCGGTCATAATGTTCAACCACACCGCTCATCGGAATGGCTGACATGACCCGGGTCGAAATACCGGCCCGTTCCAGCGCATCGCGCATGGCAAGGGCATTCATGACGGTTGCGAGCATGCCCATGTGGTCGCCGGTAACCCGCTCCATGCCTGCAGAGTGTAATGCAGCGCCACGAAACAGGTTGCCACCACCAATAACCATACCAATTTCAATCCCGAGCCCCACCAGCTGGCCAACTTCCACCGCCATGCGATCAAGCACTTTGGGATCGATTCCAAACTCGGCCTCGCCGGTCAGCGCCTCACCACTCAGCTTCAGTAGTATGCGTTTATACTTTTTCTCAGCTTTTGCCATGGCAGTGTACCTTTAAGCTACTTTGTTATGAGGCCGAATCAATCATCAGTCTTTTTTTGCAGCGGCAGCCTGGGCAGCCACTTCTTCAGCAAAGTCGACCACTTCCTTTTCAATGCCTTCACCGACTTCGTACCGCACAAAGCTTACCACGTCAGCGCCTGACTTCTTCAGCAATGCACCAACTGTCAGCTCAGGATCCTTAACAAAGGGCTGCTCAAGCAAGGTTATTTCTGACACGTACTTACGAATACGGCCTTCAATCATCTTGGCAATAATTTCCGCGGGCTTGCCGCTGTCAGCAGCCTGGGCAGTGAAAATTTCGCGCTCTTTGTCCAGAACGTCAGCGGAAACGTCTTCGGCATGGACCACCATCGGGTTGACCGCAGCAATATGCATGGCAACATCTCTGGCCAACTCGGCATCACCGGCTGTCAGCGCAACCAGTACGGCAATACGGTTATTGCTGTGCACGTATGCATCAACAACGCCGCCAGCCGGTGCTTCAACTATCTGCACACGACGCAGATTGATATTTTCACCAATTTTCTGCACCAGTGCCTGTCGCGCATCTTCAATACCGGATGCCAGCAATTTCTCTACGTCACCTTCTTTGGTGGTAAAGGCCTGCCCAGTCACACTGTTGGCAAACGCAAGGAAACTGTCATCGCGTGCCACAAAGTCCGTTTCGCTGTTGATTTCAATCAGCACCGCATAGCTGCCGTCGTTGGCCACACGGGTGACCACAACACCTTCTGCTGCAGTCCGGCCTGCCTTCTTGGCTGCTTTCAGGCCGCTGGATTTACGCAGATCTTCGATCGCCTTTTCCATATCGCCGTCTGCTTCAACCAGCGCCTTTTTGCAGTCCATCATGCCCAGTCCGGTGCGCTCACGCAGCTCTTTGACCATGCCTGCGGTAATATTTGCCATAACATCTCGCCTCATCTGTTCGGATAATAAACTCAAAATAATTTCAAAAACCTTAAAAAAAAGGGGCAAAGCCCCTTTTTTTAAAAAAACGGAGTGTTGCGCTGGATCATGAGTGCCTGCGAAAATCCGCGGGCACCCGATTGATCAGGCTGACGCCTCGGGCTCTGACGGCGTCTTTTCAGCAGCAGGCGCATCAGCAACCGCTACCGGCTCTGCAGCAACCTCGGCATCATCCACTTCGACAAAATCACTGTCACCAAGCTGATTGCCCTGAGTTCTGCCTGCCAGACATGCATCAGCGACAGCCGTGGCGTAAAGCTCAATTGCGCGCAGTGCGTCATCATTACCGGGGATCGGGAAATCGATACCATCGGGGTTGCTGTTGGTATCCACAACACCAATAACCGGAATTCGCAGACTGTTTGCTTCAGTAATTGCAATACGCTCATGATCAACATCGATAACAAACAATGCATCCGGCAGACCAGCCATGTCCTTGATACCACCAATGCTGCGTTCGAGCTTTTCTTTTGCGCGCATACGCATCAGCGCTTCTTTTTTGGTCAGACGATCCAGCGTACCATCGGATTCCTGAGCTTCAAGGTCGCGAAGACGCTTGATTGAACCGCGAATGGTTTTATAGTTGGTCAGCATGCCGCCGAGCCAGCGATGATCTACATATGGCATGCCAGCGCGCTGCGCCTGTTCCTTGATTATCTTGCCTGCCGCACGCTTGGTGCCTACAAACAGCACTTTTTTGTTGCGCGATGCCAGGCCCTGAATAGCGGCCAGGGCTTCATTAAACGCCGGAACTGTGTGCTCCAGATTGATGATGTGAATCTTGTTGCGGGCGCCAAAGATGAAAGGTTTCATCTTTGGGTTCCAGTAACGGGTCTGGTGTCCAAAGTGAACGCCAGCCTTCAGCATGTCTTTCATTGATACTGCAGTCATGGTAATTACCTGTACATTTTTCCGGGTTAAGCCTCCACGAACCCCATATTCCAACCTTTGAAAATCAGCCTGCCACTGCTTGCCATTTACTATGGCGACAATGCTGCTGTTTCATCGGCACCCAGGATATATGTGTCGGTGCGTGTGTGACGTTAGTGTGGTTTTGCTTCAGCACCGGTTTTGAGGCCGGTTTTGCAGCGGGCGCATTTATACCACAAAAGTCAGGGGGCATAAAGAAAAACTGATAAAAATCAGGTAAGATCAAAACAGCTTCAAATACTTTTCACAGGAGATGGAATGGACAGCATGACCGCAGTGATGAAGGTAGTCGCAGCAGTAGTTGCAAAACCGGCAGGGCCAGCATTTACCCGCCTGGCAGCGAGTCTTGCGTTTGCGGCAGCAGGCGTGCTGGCCTGCGCACCGGCCGCACATTCACAACATGCGGTGATTGCCATTTACCATCACGTGTCCGACAGCACGCCTCGGTCCACCAGCCTCACACCACAGGCGTTACGCACCCAGCTGGAGTACCTGCGCGACAACGAATTCGAGGTCTGGCCCCTGGACCGGCTGCTGAGTGCAATAAAGAACCGGACGGCAATGCCTGAACGGGTAGCCGTATTGACGTTTGATGACGCTTACGAATCCATTTATACCACGGGTTTTCCGATGCTCCAGGAGTTCGGTTTTCCGATGACACTATTCGTGAGCACGCAACCCATTGACGACAATCAGCGCGGATACATGAGCTGGCAGCAGATCAGGGAGATGTCCGATGCCGGTGTCATCATCGCCAATCACATGATGCACCACCCCCACATGATTGACGCACTGCCGGGCGAATCAAACGCCGGGCGCCTGCAACGACTCCGCGAGGAATTGTTGACTGCAGAACAACGAATAGAAGAAGAAACCGGACAGTCCCACAAAATTCTGGCCTATCCGTATGGTGAATTCGATGATGATATAACCGACATGATCGGGGAATTGGGGTTCGTAGCACTGGCACAGAACTCCGGCGCAGTCGGCTATCATTCGGACCTGACGGCACTGCCCCGCTTCCCGCTGGCCGGTTTCTACGCTGACATCGAGTCAGCTGCTACAAAGCTCAACAGTCTGGCTTTTGAGATTCTGGAGCAGGCACCCCGTTCACCGATAACCGACAGCACCCGGCCTGCGGTGACATTGCAGCTGGCCGGAGATTTTAATACATCGCAACTGGGTTGTTATGCTGGCGGGCAGGCACTGGATATTGAGTGGCGGGATCGCGAGGCGGTTCGATTCAGCATTCAGCCGGAGCAGGATTTCAG
>Ga0210009_1002916_pt1 | contig 11682 bp, 8 predicted proteins | sample CryGeyCG2114_065_FD_185457 | JGI IMG/M metagenome (GOLD analysis project Ga0210009, IMG submission 185457) | Groundwater microbial communities from aquifer - Crystal Geyser CG12_big_fil_rev_8/21/14_0.65 (SPAdes) (version 2) | ecosystem: Environmental > Aquatic > Deep subsurface > Groundwater ... | reverse complement strand
CAAACCTGCATTATTGGGTGACCATCAATATGTAAACGCGGCAAGTGCAATTTGCGCGGCAAAAGCTTTGGGAGTTGGTGAGGGCGCAATCGCGGCGGGATTGCAAAGCGCAAAATGGGCATCACGCATGGAAAAAATCAGCAGGGGATTTGTGCCGGAGGGCTGGGAGTTTTGGCTCGATGGCGCGCATAATCCTGCGGCAGCGCATGCAATTGCCGGCTTTATTGAGGATGAGTGGGTTGATGCCAAGACGACTTATTTGATTTATGGCACAACGCGCGGGCGTGATACGGCAGAATTTCTGCAAAGATTTTATGGTCTGGTTGACCATATCGCTTGCGTAAAGGTGAATTTTGAGCCTGATGCTTATGATGGTGAGGAGATAAAAAATAGTATAGATTTTGAAAGTTCCTCTGCTCATGCCTCAATCCGCGATGCAGTAAAATATTTACATTCCCAAAATCCAGCGCCCGCCCGCATCCTATGTTGCGGTTCGCTTTTTATGCGTGGCGATATTTAGCTTGTTGAACCTTATCACTACATGTTATATAGACATTTATCATGGATATACCTGAAAATACACCACTTAGCCCAGCGCAAAAGAAATTGCTGGAGGATTTGCTAAAAGACGCCAAGCCTGAGCTTGTGGGCTGGCTTGCGGGTTATTTCGGGCATTTGCAAAAATCCATGCCGATTGCAGATTCGGGCGGGGCAAAAACTCCATTATATATATTATTTGGCACAGAAAGCGGTAATACAGAAGAATTAGCCGCCAATGCAGCAAAATCCGCTAAAAAACTCGGATTCGCTCCAAAGCTTCTTGATTTTGCCGATATTGAGCCTGCCGATTTAGAAAAATATGAAAATTTAATTGTTTATATCTCAACTTGGGGAGAGGGCGACCCACCGGAGCGTGTGGAAGCTTTTGATAAAGCATTCAAATCTGCAAAACCGGATATGAGCAAAATTCAGTTTGGCATTTGTGCGCTGGGAGATACTTCCTATACCGATTTTTGCGAGATGGGCAAAAAATATGATAAGCGTTTTGAGGAACTCGGCGCAACCCGCTTTTTTGACCGTGTGGATTTGGATGTTGATTATCATGACGGCGCGCAGGAATGGACAGATAATATACTCAAAAAATTTGTCACGGCATTAGGTGTTGAGCCAGCCGCTGCCATGCCGAGTTATGATTTTGGCGAAGTTGAAGCAAAGACATATTCCGGTAAAGACCCATTTACGGCAAAGCTAAAAGAAAAACTGGTTTTGAACGGTACAGGCTCTATCAAAGAAACTTGGCATGCCGAGATTGATTTGTCAGGTTCGGGAATCCGCTATCAGGTTGGAGATGCGCTGGGTATTGTTCCGAAAAATGATCCGAAAATGGTTGAGGAAATCATGCAGGCAACCGGAGTTACCGAAATTGACTTGCATGAATATGACATCAACGCGCTGACCAAACCGGTTATTGAAAAATATGCCGAAATTACCGGAGATAAAGGCGTTGCAAAGTTGCTGGATGGCGATTTGCAGGAATATATCTGGGGCAGGGAGGTGATTGATTTGCTGACCGAATTCCCGCATAAATTGAAATCCGACCAGCTAAAAACCATGTTACGTAAGCTTCCGCCGCGCCTATATTCAATTTCATCTTCTCAGGCGGCAGTTGGTGATGAAGTGCATTTGACGATTGCTGCTGTGCGCTATAATTCTCATGGGCGTGATCGTAAGGGTGTGGCTTCTACCTATATTGCCGATTTGGTTGCCAATGATGAGGACGTAAATATTTATCTCAAGCCGAACAAAAATTTCCGCTTGCCGGAAAGCGGGGATGTGCCGATTATCATGGTTGGGCCAGGCACAGGCGTTGCTCCATTCCGCGCATTTATGCAGGAGCGCGAAGCGGTTGGTGCAAAAGGGCGTAACTGGCTATTTTTTGGCGACCAGCATTATAATTATGATTTCCTCTATCAGCTTGAATGGCAAGATTGGTATAAATCTGGATTATTGAGCAGAATGGATGTTGCATTCAGCCGCGATAAACCGCAAAAAGTTTATGTACAAGACCGTATGTGGGAGCGCAAAAAGGAAATTTATGACTGGCTGGAATCTGGCGGGTATTTTTATGTCTGCGGCGATGAAAAACGTATGGCAAAAGATGTTGATGCAATGCTGAAAAAGATTGTTTCCGAGGTCGGCAATGTTGACGGTGAGGAATATATCGCCAAGCTCCGCAAAGAAAAGCGCTATTTAAGGGATGTTTATTGATTAGTCATAAACTGGACCATCTGGTTCCCATAGAACTTCTTCCGCAGCAGCTTCTCCCTCATCATCAATATCTTGTGTTAAGAAAGCTGTTATAACTTCTTTGATTCTGGCCTCTTCTTCTGGTGAGATTGCTTCACCTTCCTCATTCTCTCCCCATTTTCTTGATTCGGGAAACCATACTCCGCTTACATAGTGCTTATCTTCATAATCAAATAAATGCGTCAGCAAGAGTTTCCTGCCATCAGTGGCGATGTAAGTGATATATTCCCTTGGGCCAAAATAAATTATTTCTCCTTCTGAGCTTGTTGCGCCTATATCTACATCCCAGCTAAATTTTATACTCATAATCTTGTACCAATAAATTTCTACGCATTTTACGAAGCTTTTGCATTTGGAGCAACATCTAACTTTGTTGGTAATTAATCATTGAAGCAATGCTCAAACGATTATATAAGTTTGATTATGACTAAAAAAGACCTAACACCAACTGAAAAAAGCTCGGCAAACGAGCATATAAAAATTAAGAGTAATTTCTTAAGAGGTAATCTTGAGGAGGAAATTGCTGATGTCTCCAGTGCGGCGATTTCTGAGGATAATACTCAGCTCACAAAATTCCATGGCACATATATGCAGGATGACCGCGATATACGTGGGGAACGGCGCAAGAAAAAGCTGGATAAGGCTTATAGCTTCATGATTCGTATGCGGATTCCGGGCGGGGTAGTAACTCCGCAGCAATGGATAAAAGTGGATGATATAGCAACCACATATGCGAATGATACGCTAAAAATCACCACTCGCCAGACATTCCAAATTCACGGGGTTATCAAATTCAACCTCAAAGATACGTTCAAAGCAATGGATGCGGCGGCAATTGATTGTATTGCTGCTTGCGGTGATGTGAATCGCAATGTGATGTGCAATCCAAATCCATATCTTTCCAAAGCCCATGCCGAAACTTTGCAGTTGGCTGATGATATTTCTGCGCATCTTTTGCCGCGCACTAATGCATATCGCGAAATTTGGCTGGATGGTGAAAAAGTCACTCAGGAAGAAGAGGAAGAGCCGATTTATGGCAAGGTTTATCTGCCGCGTAAGTTCAAAATCGTAATCGCAGTCCCACCGAGCAATGATGTGGATATTTATGCTCACTGTCTTGGTTTTATCGCGATTATCGAAAATGATGAGATTATCGGCTATAACATAACCGTTGGTGGCGGGATGGGCATGACGCATGGTGATACCTCAACATTCCCGCGTACTGCCGATGTTTTGGGTTTTTGCACACCCGAACAGGCGGTGAAAGTTGCAGAAGCTGTGATGACAACGCAGCGCGATAACGGCAATCGTGAAGAGCGCAAACATGCCAGATTCAAATATACGGTTGAGCGTATGGGAGTTGATGCTATCCGCAAAGAGGTTGAGGAGCGTTCAGGCTTCAAACTCGGCGCAGCAAGGCCATTTAAATTTGATGATAACGGTGATAGATATGGCTGGACAGAAGGCGTGGATGGCAAACATCATCTGACTTTGTATATCGCCAATGGGCGTTTGAAAGGTAAGCAAAAACAAGGCGTGCGTGCAATTGCCGAAGTGCATGACGGTGATTTCCGCATGACAGCCAATCAAAACCTCATCATCGCGCAAGTTTCCGATGCGAAGCGTGCCGAAATTGAAAAGCTGGTCAAGGAATATGGCTTGGATGAATATGCTACCGCGCCAAAAATGCGCCGCAGCTCAATGGCTTGTGTGGCATTGCCAACTTGTGGGCTGGCATTGGCAGAAAGTGAGCGTTATCTACCATCTCTAGTGGATAAGCTGGTTGAAGAAAGCGGCTTGACCGAAGATGATATAATCATCCGCATGACTGGTTGCCCAAATGGTTGCGCTCGTCCGTATCTGGCAGAAATTGGGTTTGTTGGCACAGGGCCGGGGAAATATAATGTCTATCTCGGCGGGGCGTATAATGGTGAGCGTTTGAGCAAGCTATACCGCCGCGAACAAACCGAGGATGAGATTTTGGCGTTGCTAAAGCCGATTTTGCTATCATATGCCAAAGAGCGCAAAGATGCTGAGAGTTTTGGTGATTTTGTTATCCGCACAGGCATAATTGCCGAGACTACAGCGGGCAATAATTTTCATGAAAATTTAGCGGTTTAAGTAGATTAAACGAAATATCACGTGTAAGGGATTTCAAAGCCTTCGCCCACCGGTTTTTGTGGTGGAGGAAGTTCACTTGCCGGTTTTGGTGATAGTTTTTCACCCTCTTTCAATTCGTCTTGCTTATCTTCCTCTGCAGGCTCTTTTAGCCCCAATTCTTCTTCCGTTGGAGGAGGGGGTAACACTGCATCAGGATGTTTTTCCATAAATTCATCATGAGCTTGTATAAGTCTTTCCAGATTTTCTGTTCGCTCCCTAAGTTCTTCCCTGTATTCTTCTATCTTCTCCATCCTTGCCTCGAACTCTTTTTCTTCCTGTTCGGATTTAGCTATGAAAGCATCGTAAGATTGCTTAAATTCGTCTACGGAAATTGCTTTGTCGCCGTTGGAATCAAAATTTTCTGCGACAAGGTTTTTTGCTTCTTTTTCAATAATACCGATGGCCGCGCGCGGGATTCCCTGAAATTCCGGCACAAAGCTTGGCTTGAGGGCGTTCACCATATCTAAGGCGTTAACGTATTCTCCCATCAGCTCAGCTTTTAGCTCAGCTTTTGTTTCTTCGGGAAGTTTGATGCCATCAGTGATGCTAATAACTTCATTCGCAATTTTTTCAATCTCATTATCTCTTTTTAAGCGCCCTAGAAGGCTATCATCCTTAAACATGGCGATGGCTTCACCGGGGGAATCGAGTATTTCATCAATTTTTCTGCTAAATTCTGAGTAGCTTATTTCGCCATCTGTGCGCGAGCCGCCAAAGCCCTTTCTGCGGGTGGTGCTTCTTTCTCTGTCAGTATCGAATTCGTCAAATGCTCGTCTGGCAAGATTCGCCAAGGGGCCGACCATATCTTTGATTTTTAGGGTTTTATCGCCTGCTGCTTGTTTCAGAAACTCAAAAGATTCTGCGACTTCTTTATCTCCAATCGCACCTATAAGCGGCACAATTTTTTCCGTACTTTGGCTCAAAAACTCTCAGGATTTAGAAAAATCCTTGCTGACAAGGTCTTGATTCAACAAATCAACATATTCTCTTAAGATGCTAAGGCCTTCTTTGACTATTTCTGATTCTGATAATTTCTCGCCCATTTCCTTTCCCATATTGCATTAAGTAATTAGCAATATAACATAAATAAATAGCAATTAATGTTAATTTTTTGTTACATAAAGTTAACGATTATCTGGCTACAGTCAGTGCCGCGCCTGTTATTTCGTCCCGCTTCTCAGTCCAAAGGGTGAAACCTCTTCCGGGGAGGGAAATGCGGTTTTGTTCAGCTTCAATAGCACCTAGCGCTTTGGCGAGATTGGAGCTCGCTAAAACTGTAAAATGTATCGAGTTGTCGGTAGTAGGTCCTTCAACGCATCCATCACATTCTGCACGATGCAGCTTGCTCACGGCTAGGTCATGAACAGCTTTGTGGTCGGAGCCGGTAAGAGTTACTTGGATGCTATGTGCAGTTCTATTGGTACTAATATCGCAATCCCAATTTGACTTTTTAATATTTTCTATGAAGATGGTCAATCTATCTTGAAGTTCGTCATATAATGCTTGGATTTTGTCGTTTAGTTTGGAAGCCGCGCCTTCTAAGGCTGCAATCTCGTCACCAAGTTCGCCAATTGTAGCGCCTTTTAGCCCCTCTCTTTCACGCGTAATAATCTTTTCAAGAGCCTTCACAAAATCCGGATCACCACAGGGGAAGGTAACAGACCATTGAGATTCATCATCCCTATCATTACTTTCAAGAACTTCTCTATAGGCTGAAAGTTCATGATATCCTACTTTTGCAAATAAATCCTGAATGCGAATTATGGCTTTTGGCTTGTGCTGCTTATCTTCTCCGACAAATGGTATGGTGGCATTGCCGGTGCTAACAAACTCAGAAAAATCAGGGCGTTGATTGAAATGTTCAGCTAAGAATTCTAACAATCTTGTGCGTATGGCGTGGTATGGATTGCTATCGTTATTTTCAGACATATTTCCTCTCGAAGTTAATAAATTAGGTTATTTTGTTAATTTATATATATGGTTATTAATTGCTGTTCAATAAAAATTCACCCCCACTATTAAGTATTTACATCTTACCGATAATTTCTTAAATTCAACCTATGACAGCAATTCCTGAAATCCTCATAATCTCCGATGAATCTTACCGTGAAGACCAGTCAATCGAGCTGGCAAAGGCGATTCTGGCAAAAAGCGGCTTAGTGTATGAAATTGATTATATTATTGAGGGTGATTCTGAAAAGCGCATCAAACCCGCTAGCGCCGAGGTAAAATTTGAGGCACAAAAGAAAATCATCATTTGCTGCGGGCTTGATACGGTGAATAAAGCCACGCGCTTGAAATCCGAGGATGCAGGAGCTTTTTTGGTGTGCATTCAAGACCCAAGCAAAAAGCATGAAGAATTTGATTTGATTGTAATCCCCGAACATGATTTTCCACCGGAAATGGATAATGTCGTCACTACGCTCGGCATCATCAACCATGTAAATGATAGATTCCTGAATTATACATTAAGCCTGCCTGAACATGCGGAAACCAAGGCGAAATTAGAAGCTTTGCCTAATCCACGAATTGCAGTTCTGCTCGGCGGAAAGCATATTGGCGGAGAATTTGGCGTGGAAGATGCAAAAAATCTGGCAACCAAATTGGATGAAATGGTCAAAGAATTGGGTGGCTCATTGATGATAACTACCAGCCGCCGTACTGAAAGTGAGCCGATTGAGGAATTCAAAAAGCATATAACCGTTCCGCATGAATTTTATGATTATAATTATGACGGGCAGGATTTGAACCCGTATAACATCATGCTTGCGCTTTCCGATGCTGAGGTGATTACGGCTGATTCCGTGCGTATGTGTTCCGAGGCGGCATCGACTGGTAAGCCGACGATAATATGCATCCCTGAGCAGGTGTTTTTCCCCTATGGCAATATGGCACGTATTTTAGCAAAAAATGATTGTGCGCGGATTTTTGCCGATATAACTATGCCGAATGATTTGCTGAAACCTACCGTAACGCTTAATGAAGCTGAAAAAATCGCAAAAATAATATTGCAAAAAATGGCTTAAAATGTTAGTTTCCGCCCTTCATCAATAGAGGGGTTGGCATGGGTAGAGTTCTGATAATCGGCGCGGGTGCAGCAGGCAGCGTAGTTGCAAAAAAATGCGCGAAAAATCGTGATATATTCTCACATATACATTTGGCGAGCAGAACATTAGCAAAATGCGAAAAAGTGCAGGCTGAGTGTGAATCGGAAATCTCGATTTCGCAAGTTGATGCCGATAATGTTAATGAGGTAGTTGACCTTATAAAAGCGCAAAATCCGGATTTGGTAATCAATATGGCATTGCCATATCAGGATTTGCCGATTATGGATGCTTGCCTTGCCACCGGTGTGGATTATCTCGATACCGCAAATTATGAGCCGAAAGATGAGGCGAAATTTGAATATAGCTGGCAATGGGCATATCAGGACAAATTCAAAAACAAAGGTATAAAGGCGATTTTGGGCTGCGGGTTTGACCCCGGCGTTACCAATATTTTCTGCGCTTATGCCCAGAAAAACCTGTTCGATGAAATTCATTATATTGATATTGTGGATTGCAATGCGGGCGACCACGGCAAGGCTTTTGCCACTAATTTTAATCCGGAAATCAATATCCGTGAAGTGACGCAGGACGGTAAATATTGGGAAAATGGTGAGTGGAAGGAAATTAAGGCGCTCTCAATCTCCAAAATGATTGATTATCCGCAAGTGGGTGAAAAGAATTCCTATTTGATTTACCATGAAGAATTGGAATCGCTGGTGGAAAACATCAAAGGCTTAAAGCGCATTCGCTTCTGGATGACCTTCTCCGAGAATTATATCAAGCATCTCGATGTGCTGCAAAATGTCGGGATGACGCGGATTGACCCGATAAATTATAATGGAACGGAAATTATACCGCTACAATTCCTCAAAGCATTGCTGCCCGAACCTTCATCACTCGCAGAAAATTATACCGGAAAAACTTCAATTGGCTGCGTGATACAAGGTGTGAAAGACGGCAAAACCAAAAAATACATCATATATAATGTATGCGACCATACGCGAAGCAATGCTGAGCTAGGTGCGCAGGCAGTTTCATACACAACCGGAGTTCCGGCATTTGTCGGGGCGATTATGGCGCTGCAAGGCAAATGGGCAGGTGAGGGTGTGTTTAATGTTGAGCAATTTGACCCCGACCCATTCCTCGAAACTTTAGCGCAGCATGGCTTGGAATGGCATGTTGAGGAGCTGAAAGTTACCAGTGATACGGAAACTCTGGCCGCATAAATGCATGATTTAGCGCGTATATTTGGCGAGGTGAAAACCCCTGCATATGTGTTGGACGTGGCAGCATTGAAGAGAAATCTGAAAGTGATTGAAGAATTGCGTGCCAAAACCGGAATAAAAATCCTGCTCGCGACCAAGGCTTTTTCCATGTTTTCCGCATTCCCGCTTTTGCAGGATTATTTTGACGGAACAACAGCAAGCGGGTTCTATGAGGCAAGGCTCGGCGCGGAGCATTTCGGCAAAGAGGTTCATGTTTATTCACCTGCCTATACTGATACGGAAATGGCGGATTTGCTGCCTATTGCTGATGATGTATATTTTAATTCCAATAGCCAGTTGCAAAAATTCCTGCCGATGATTCATGAGTCGGGCAGGGGCATCAAAATCGGCTTGCGCGTGAATCCTGAATTTTCGAGCGTAAAGCATGAGATATATAACCCATGCAGCCCGAATTCGCGCTTTGGAGTGGTGAAGGATAAGCTGGCAGAAATTGATTTCAGCAATATAGATATCCTCCATTTCCATGCTTTGTGTGAGAATATGGCAGAAGATTCCGTGGCGTTGATTGAGCATGTATCAGAGGTATTTTCCGATTATATCAGCAAGGTAAAAGCCGTGAATTTTGGCGGCGGGCATTATATCACCCATCCTGATTATGACTTGCCAAAATTGCTTGCCGCGCTCAACAAATTCCGTAAGAAATTTGATGTTGAGGTGATTTTAGAGCCGGGCGGGGCGGTGGTTTATAATAGCGGATATTTGCTGGCATCTGTTGTAGATATTACGCAAAACCAAAAGCAAATCGCCATTCTGGATATTTCTGCCACCTGCCACATGCCCGATGTGCTGGAAATGCCATATCGCCCGAATATTATCGGGGCAGGGCAAGCGCAGGAAAAAGCGCATAATTATATTATTGGTGGGCGTACTTGCCTGACCGGAGATGTGATTGGGGAATATTCATTCGATGCGCCTTTGCGTGAAGGGGATAGGTTGGTATTTGAAGATATGATGCAATATTCCATGGTAAAAAACACCACATTCAACGGTACACCGCTACCGGATATCGCCATTTTGCACGAAGATGGGCGTTATGAGATAGCCAAAGAATTCGGCTATGAGGATTTCAAAAGCCGGTTATCGTGAACAGTTAAAAACTGGAAATGGCGATCCCTAGAGGATTGGCTGCGCCGCCCTTCGCGCTGTTGCGCTGCGGGTCGAACTTCGTTCTCATCCTCAAATATCATTATTCCCACTTTTTAGGCGGCATGTTGGCCTATGCCTAAAAACTGGAAATGGCGATCCCTAGAGGATTCGAACCTCTGACCTACAGCTTAGAAGGCTGCCGCTCTATCCAGCTGAGCTAAGGGATCGCAAGCTGTTCTGGAACATTTTTATAACCTGCTTTTTACCTTAAATCTTTCGGAAATAAAAGTTTAATTTCGCCTGATTCGGATTTTGCCTCAACTTTTAATTTCTTGTTGACGCTCGCAAGCAGGCATATTGCGTTAACCTCATCAGCACAATAATATATTGTACCCTGCATTAAATATTCCCCATTTTCCAGCTCTTTAGTTACGGTATTTAAATCCTTCAGCATTTCATAGGGGAGGCTCTCAACCAATTTATTATCCTTATAGATATTCAGAAAACTAGGCGCTAACTCATTGATTTTCCAATTTTCCGGCAGGGAGATTACGATTTTCGGCATATTATTGATGGTGATAGGTTTGGAGTCGACCAGATTCGGCAGATTCTCCGATATCATCGGCTTTTGCTCCATCAATTTCTCGCGCAGAAAGAACTCATCAAGCTCAACACCATCATTGAGCATAATACGGTTATTATTCGTATCGAGTATATAAAGCTTGCCATTGTGGAATTTTATATCGTTAGGCTCGTTCAACACTCCGCGCTTGCCATCACCAAGGAAATTTTGCAGCTTTTTGGTTTCAAGATTATATTTCCTAATCGAATGATTATAGGAATCGGCAATAAAAACCGTGTTGCCGACAACTTCAACACCAAGCGGATGCTGGAGCAAACCTTTGCCATAGCCGCCTTCATTATAACCGAAATCGAATAAACCCGTGCCGATGAGGGTTTTTACTCTGCCGTCCTGCAAAACTCTGAGCGAGCTGGTTTCGGAATCGACAAAATAAAGCTTGTCGTCAGCCACGGAAAGTCCACTGGGTTGGGAGAGCGAATTATACGGATATTCGCCATCATCAATGGATTCGCGCCCGTTTCCAGCGAGGATATCAAGGCGTTCGCTGGTGAGGTTATATGTCCAGAGCTGGTGCGATCCCGCATTGGCGATTGTTATATGGTTTTCATCGGGATAAAGTGCCAAATCCCACGGTGAGGCGAGAGCGACTTTGCTGGCCTCAATCCCACCGGGTTGGTGATATCCGCCTCTTTCTCCGGTCCCTGCGAGGGTTGAAATTTCCCCGCTATTGAGGTCTATCCTTTTCAACTTATGATTTCCCGTATCCGCAACATAAAGGGAATTTTTATTGTATAATAGCCCCTGCGGATTGTTAAAATCCCCTTGTAGAGTGTTAATAATTTTACCATCGCTATTTGCAATGATAATCTGGTTCTTGGCGCTATTGGCGATGAAGATCGCAGCTTCACCTTGGTAACTACCAAATTCCATTTTGCCGGGGAAGCTAAGCAGGGTTTCGGGCTCTTTGTCTTTTTCAAGCTCAATAGGTAAAGGTTCTTTATTATGCGCTTCTCTGAGTAGGGATTTTATGTCATCGCGAATTTCTTCTTTATTTCCTTCGCCAGAATAGGTTTGCTTTATTTTTCCATCCGCCCCGATTAAAATCAGCGTTGGCCATGACCTCACCGCGAATTGCTTCCAAATCTTGAAATCTGCATCATTAACAACCGCGTGCTCAATCCCATAGCGCAAGACGGCGGAGCGAATATTTTCC
>Ga0210009_1002913_pt1 | contig 11710 bp, 12 predicted proteins | sample CryGeyCG2114_065_FD_185457 | JGI IMG/M metagenome (GOLD analysis project Ga0210009, IMG submission 185457) | Groundwater microbial communities from aquifer - Crystal Geyser CG12_big_fil_rev_8/21/14_0.65 (SPAdes) (version 2) | ecosystem: Environmental > Aquatic > Deep subsurface > Groundwater ... | reverse complement strand
GTGGGTGGTCCATGCCGCCAGCAGGGCGACCAGCAGCACGGCAAGCGTGAACACTTCGGCGGAGCGCCGTTCGGCCACCAGATGGAACAGCGGGCGCAGCAGCCAGCGCCCGGCAAAGAACACCAGGGCGAACGCGAATACCGCCTTGATCATGGCCCAGCCCAGCGCACCGGCGAGCGCCAACGCGCCGACCGACATGCCCAGCACCGGAATGATTACCAGGAACGGCACGGCGGTCACGTCCTGAAAAACCGACAGGGCGAGCCCGAAGCGGCCGTGATGGCTATTTTCCTCACCCTGCTCGGCCAATTGGCTGCCGATGATGGACGTGGACGATTGCGCAAACACGGCCCCGATCACAAATGCCGCCGCCGCAGAGAGTCCGGCCAGCCACACGGTGACGCCCACCGCCACAGTAGTCAGCGCAACTTGTCCGGTGCCCAGCCCCAGCACCTGATGACGCAGCGCATGCAACTGCGGCAGCGAGAAGTTCAATCCGATGGTAAACAGCAGGAACACCAGGCCAAACTCCGCCAGCGCCGCGAACTCCGGCACGTAGATCGTCGGCCCAATCGTGTGCGGCCCCAGAATCACACCGACCAGCAAATAGCCCAGACTGGTCGGCACGCGCAGGCGCTGGAATATCACCACGACGGATACGGCAACTCCCAGCAGCAGCAGGATTTGTGCAAGATTTTCCATTGTGTTTCTGATCAGGCACTCAACAGCACATCGCACTCCGCATGGTAAAGAATGTTCTGTGTCACGCTGCCAAGCAGCAGATCGCTCATCTCACGCCCGCTATGCTTGCCGATCACGACGAGGTCGCTGCCGCGTGCGCGCACCTGCTCGAACACCACGGATTCAGGCGAACCATGCAGGGCCAGACGCTCGAGTCTTTCCGGCGCCGCAGCGCCTCCGCACTCGCGCGCGAACGATTCCAGTTGGACGGCGGCAAGATCGAACTCGCGCTTGCGATAGTGCTCGATATCTTCTTCCCGCGCGCCGCCCATGCGCATGCTGCTCTCCAGGGGCACCAGCCAGGCGTGGATCAGGGCGAGTTTGGCTGTGGGAAAGCACGCCAGCGCCAACTTTGCGGCGCGTTTCGCCGCCGGGGAAAAATCGGTGGCAATGACGATATCGCGGTAGAGCGCGGGTTCATCCTGGCGTACCAGCAACACTAAAGAGCGTGCCGCTTCGAGCACCTTGAGCGCGGTGCCGCCCAGCACGACATCGCTTACCCAGTTCTCGCCGTGCTCGCCGACCACCAGCAATTCCGCCTGCCGCGCCGCTACGAGATCACCGATCTGTTGTGAAGCACGGCCGACCCGCACCACGGTTTCAACCTGCAACGCGAATTCGGCGGCGATTTGTCCGCCCAGTTGTTCCAGCCGCGCCCGCGCCGTATCGACCGGCTTGACGATAGTCCAGCTTGGCAGGTCGTATACCGCTTTGAGGCTGGCCCACACGCTGTCGTTGAACACATTGACCAGAACCAGCTGCGCACCCCATGCACGCGCCAGATGCGCAGCCTGGCGCACGGCAAATGTTGCGTTCCCGGAAAAATCGGTGGCGGCGATGATGGTTTGCGGGGTGGACATGGCATTCTCCTGTTAAACAATGAAAAGATGTTAAACCCAAATGATTCTGCAAGGTTAACCCTCGGCCGGGGGCTCACCAAGGCTTGACCTATATTGCAGTCGGAGCAAATCGCCGGGTCTTGCGCAAAAGACGAAGGAGATTCACAGGTGAAAGAGTCCCAGAGCCCCACGCATGCGCGATCAGAGTGTAATTATCACGCGGTGTTCCTGACACGGTGCTGGAAGGGCTGCAGGGGTTGGCACAGAAGGAGCACCACGATTGCCACCCTGCCTAGCCTTTTAGCATGAACCTTTCCAGATGTTCGAGGAATACGCGCGTTTTGTATGGCGGATAGCGGCGCATCGGCATCACCGCCCACGCGGGTACGCTGGGCAGCGTCCACTTGGGCAGCACTCGCACCAGTCGTTTGCGTTGCACGTCATCCGCCGCAAAGCGTTCGGGCAAGGCGCCGATGCCGGCGCCGTCCAGCAGCAACTGCTGGATCATATCGGGTGAGTTCAGTGCCAGTCTGCCGGGTGGGATCGCTTCCCACACTTCCTTGCCGTGTGTCAGATGCCACGGCACCGCGCTGCCGTTGACGGCCAGCAGGCGCACGGCGACATGGCTGGCCAAACCGTCCGGGTGGCGCGGGGCCGGGTGCAGGGCGAGATAGATCGGACTGGCGTACAGGCCGAAGCGCTGATCGTCGATCTTGCGCGCGACCAGCGTCGCATCATCATCCAGCGCGCCCATGCGGATCGCCAGATCGAAACGCTCGCCAAGCAGATCGACGCGACGCGCGCCCAGGTCGAGGTCGAGCTGGATCTCCGGGTAGGTCTCGATGAAGGTGGCGATGGCGCGCGAGCAATTTTGTTTGGCGTAATCGCCCGGCATCGAAACGCGCAAATGGCCGCGCGGCGCCAGTTCGCGGCTATGCACGAAGTCATGCAGGTTGCCGACCTCCTCGGTGACGCGACGGCAGTGGTCGAGGAATTCCTGGCCGTATTCGGTCAGTGCCAAGCGGCGCGTGGTGCGCAGCAGCAGGCGCTGGCTGAGCGCGGCTTCCAGATTGGTGAGGCGGCGCGAGACGGTTGCCTTGGGCATGTTCAGCCGTTCGGCTGCGCGCGCCAGACCTCCCTGTTCGACAATGGTGGCGAACAGGATCAGGTCATCGGCGGAAAAGTTTATTTGTTCCATTTATGGAACAGTCTATCTCGATTTCGTGGCTTTACCTATCGTTTTGAGCCTACTAATATGCGACTCAATTACTCGGAGATTTAGGACATCACCATGAACAAAGGTTATCCATTGGATGTAGGTCGGGCTTCAGCCCGACATGTCGGGTTAAAACCCGACCTACAACTCGGGAATAGGACATCGCCATGAACGCCACCAAACAAATCGCAGTGCAAAACACACGCAAGGTAGAGCGCCTGATCCAGGGTGTTGCCACATCGGACGGCGCGGGCGTGAGTCTGACGCGCGTGCTGACCGGCAAATTGCAACACCGCCTCGATCCGTTCCTGATGCTGGATGCGTTCGGCAGCGACGATCCGGATGATTACATCGCCGGATTTCCCGACCATCCTCATCGCGGCTTCGAGACCATCACGTATATGCTGGCCGGCCGCATGCGCCACCGCGACAGCGCGGGCCACGAGGGGTTGCTCGGCGACGGCGGCGTGCAATGGATGACCGCCGGGCGCGGCGTGATCCATTCCGAGATACCGGAACAAAAAGACGGGGTGATGGAAGGTTTCCAGCTCTGGCTTAACCTGCCCGCGCAGAACAAGATGGCCGAACCCTGGTATCGGGATTTTGCCAGTGCCGACATTCCAGAATATGCAACCGTGGAAGGCGTGACCGTGCGCGTCATTGCCGGGGAAAGCAACGGTGTGGCGGGCGCAGTCAGCCGCACAGTGACCGAGCCGCTCTATCTCGACATCCATCTGCCCGCGGGTACGTCGTTCTCGACGGCCATTCCGGCAACGCACAATGCGTTCATCTACACTTACCGCGGTGCGGCGCACGTGGCTGGCATGCAAGTGGATCTGCAGCGCATGGGTATCCTGAGCAACACGGCGGGTGCGGACGGGGTCACCGTGTCCGCGACCGAACCGACGCGACTGATCCTCGTCGCGGGCAAGCCCTTGAACGAGCCCATCGCGCAATACGGCCCGTTCGTGATGAACACGCAGGAAGAGATTCATCAGGCGCTGGAGGATTTCCGCAGCGGACGCTTTGCCAGCGAAAGGAGGGCGGCATGAACGAACCGGTCAATCGCTACGACGGCGTTGCCATGAGTCTGCACTGGCTGGTGGCGTTGCTGATCTTCGCCGCCTTCCCGCTCGGCGTGTATATGCATGACCTGCCGCTGTCGCCGGCAAAGCTGCAGTATTTCAGTTATCACAAATGGATCGGCATCACGATTCTGCTGCTGGTCATCGTTCGCGTCGTGTGGCGATTCACCCACACACCGCCACCGCTGCCGCGATCGACACCGCGCTGGGAAGTGGTGGTGAGCCACTTCACGCATCTGGCGCTGTACGGTTTGCTGCTCGCCATCCCGCTCTCGGGCTGGCTGATGAGTTCGGCCAAGGGCTTCCAGACCGTGTGGTTCGGCCTGTTGCCGCTGCCTGATCTGGTCGGCAAAGACAAGGCATTGGGCGAACTGCTCACCACCGTGCATCAGGGACTGAACCTCGCCCTGTTTCTGCTGGTGGGCATGCATATCGCCGCCGTCATCAAACACAAATTCATCGACCTCGACCAGATTCTGGCGCGCATGTTGCCGAAAGGAATGAGCAAATGAAATCACGATTGAGCATCGCATTGTTGGGCGCCGCGCTGATGAGCGGGATCGTTTCCGCCACCGAATTCAGCCAAGTGCAGACGAACGAAAGCACGGTGACTTTTGCCTACCGGCAGATGGGCGTGAACATGGACGGCAAGTTCGGCAAGTTCACGGCGCATGCCGCTTTTGATCCCGCAAAATTGGGCAAGGCGCAGGCGCGCATCGAGATCGACCTCGCCAGCATCGACACCGGTGTCGCCGAGGCGGATGACGAAGTGAAAGGCAAGCTGTGGTTCAACACCCAGGCCTTTCCGACGGCCAGCTTTGTTTCAACTGGAGTGAAGTCATTGGGCGGTAACCGCTACGAAGCGGCGGGCAAGCTCACCATCAAGGGCAAGACGCTGGATGTCGTCGCTCCCTTCAGCTTTGAGGCCAAGGGCGCGCGCGGGATATTTGATGGCCTGTTCACCATCGGGCGTCTCGATTACAACATCGGCGAAGGCATCTGGGCCGATGTCAGCGCCGTCGCCAATGAAGTCCGGATCAAGTTCCACCTTGTCTTCACCGCAGCACATGGCAATCAGTAGTCTCACCCCTACCCACCACAGGAGAACATCATGAAAAAACTCTTCGCTTTCACCCTTGCTGCATCGCTTTCGTCCATCGCAGTCGCCGCGCCTGAGACTTATGTGATCGAGCCAACCCATACCCTGCCGCGCTTCGAGTACAGCCATTTTGGCTATTCGACCCAGCTCAGCCGTTTCGATAAAACTTCGGGCACGATCATTCTTGACCGCGTTGCAAAGAAAGGATCGGTCGATATCGTGATCGATGCGACCTCGGTCAATACCGGTTACGCCCTGTTCAACCAGCACATCCAGGCGGCAGATTTTTTTGATACCGAGATGTTTCCCACCATCACCTTCAAATCGAACCAGATCAAATTCGATGGTGACAAGTTGGTGGCGGTAACGGGCGATCTGACTGTCAAGGGCGTGACTAAACCGGTGACGTTGACGGTCACCTCTTTTCTTTGCATGCCGCATCCGATGTTGAAGAAGGATGCCTGTGGCGCCAACGCCACCGTGACGGTCAAACGCTCTGACTTCAACATGGGCAAGCATGTACCTTACGTCAGCGATGAAGTGAAACTGACCATTCCGGTCGAAGCGATCAAGCAATAACCGCAGATTGTCCATTAGACGGTTTGTATTGTGTGGGAGCCCGATTTATCGGGCGATGGATGTCAACAATCGCCCGATAAATCAGGTTCCCACAGGCACATGGACTATTTGGAATAACCCACGAGGAAAATGAAATGACTGCCACCCTGTTCACCCCCGCCATGCTGGGCAAACTGCAACTCAAGAACCGCGTGGTGATGGCGCCGATGACGCGTTCGCGTGCCGCCGGCAACGTGCCGAACGCGCTGATGGAAAAATACTACGGCCTGCGCGCCGCAGCCGGACTGATCATCACCGAGGGCACTTCGCCTTCGCCCAACGGTCTCGGCTATGCGCGCATTCCCGGCATGTTCTCTGATGCACAGGTGCAGGGCTGGCGGCGTGTGACGGATGGCGTGCATGCGGCAGGCGGGAAAATATTCGTGCAACTGATGCACACCGGTCGCGTGAGCCATCCGGCCAATATGGCGGCAGGCACCAGGATTGTCGCGCCTTCTGCTGTCGCGCTAGCCGGTGACATGTGGACAGATAGCAACGGCATGCAGCCTTACCCAGTACCTGGCGAGATGTCTGAAGAGGACATTGCGACTGCAATCGCCGAGTATGCGAACGCAGCAAAACGTGCCATCGAAGCCGGATTCGACGGCGTCGAACTGCACGCGGCGAACGGCTATCTGATCGATCAGTTCCTCAACACCGCGACCAATCAACGTACAGATCGCTGGGGTGGCAGTGTGGAGAACCGCATCCGCTTTGCGGTGGGAGTCGCCAAGGCTGCCGCGGCGCAGATTGGCGCGGAGCGCATCGGCATGCGCATCTCGCCCTACGGCGTGTTCAACGGCGCCGTCCCCGATGCCAAGATGGACGCGCTGTATCTGCGTCTGGTCGAGGAATTGAACGCGGTCGGTCTGGTGTACATCCACGTGGTCGATCACAGCTCGATGGGCGCACCCGAAGTCAGTCCCGAATTGAAAGCCAAGATACGCGCCAACTTCAAGGGCAAATACATCCTTTCCGGTGGCTACGATGCGGCGCGGGCGAACGCCGATCTGGATGCGCAAAAGGGCGATCTGGCGGCGTTCGGCCGTCCCTTCATCTCCAACCCGGACCTGGTGGCGAAGCTGCAAAGCGGCGCAGCGCTGACCCCGCCCGACATGAGCACCTTCTACACGCCGGGCGAAAAAGGCTATACCGACTATTGAGCCTGAAACGGAAGCTGGAAGTAAGAGGCTGGCACGCGGCGGCGCGGAGAAATTCAAAGCAAAAAGCCGGATGGATGAATGTCAGCCCAGTTTTATTCTGCATTGGGTCGGCAATTCGACTTCAGTACCAAGCGTGAGCTACACCACCAGCCGCCCCACCAGTTCTGACATATTCGAGTAAGTGATGAACGCCTCATGCGTGGCGCGCGTGATGGCGACGTAGGTCAGGCGGATGTCGTCTTCTATCTCTTCCGCCTTCTTCAGCTCACCCAATCCGCCAATCGCCACGCAGGGAAACTCCAGTCCTTTGGCGGTGTGCATGGACAGCAAGCGCACCGCGTCGCGCTCCGTATCCACTCGGTTGTGATGTTCCTTAGCCACGTCCACCGGCACGCCGTGTTTCGCCAGAAACTTCTCGAATCGCTCGCCGATGAAATGGCGCGGATACAGCACCGCCATCTGTCCCCACTCGTAATTTGCGGCCTTGCGCCCCTGCAGCCATTCCGCAATCGCGTGCGCTTCGCCGTCATAGCTCACGCACTGGCGCACCACCGGCTCCACACCCTCGCGCCCGCCGTCTTCCGGCATCAGAATCGCGCTCTCGTCACCGGCGCATACGCCGTGCGCCGATCACATCGGCGGCGAATTTGCGCGCGAAACGCAATGTCTGCGCGGTGTTGCGGTAATTCACCTTGAGCACCGTGGTGCGCCCGGCGGCCTCGATGCCGAGCTGCTTCCATACCGGGCGTTTGCGCCCTTTGTAAATCGCCTGCGCATCGTCGTACACGATCATCAGCGCATTCGTGTCCGGGTTCACCATCTTCGCCGCCAGTGCCAGCCATTGCGGCTCGAAATCGTGCGCCTCGTCAATCAACACCGCGTCGTATTGCCCGCCCGGAATCAGCCCGCGCTCGGCGGCATCCAGCACGGCCTGCACATTGGCAGCCTGCCGCGCCGTAAAGTCGGGAAACTCTTTCTCGGTTGCTATCGGCAGGCCGTAAGTACGCAGCATCTTCCAGCACCAGGAATGGAAGGTCGAGGTGACCACCTTGTCCTCCACCCCTCTGTCCTGCATCGCATTCTCCAGCCGGCCCGAGATGCCGTTCGCGAAACTCAACAGCAGCACCGGGCGGCTCGCCGCGCGCGCGATCTGTTCGGCGCGGAACGCCAAAATCAGCGTCTTGCCCGAGCCCGCCACGCCGCGCACGATGCGGTGTCCCTCGCCCATGCTGCGCGCCACCTGTTCTTGCTGCATGTCCATCACTTCCAGTATGCGGTCTTTAGCGGGCGAGGCATTTTCAGGCAGCTCGTCAAACGGCAGCGCAATCTGGGTGACGCGAATCTCAGGGAATAGAATCGCGCGCATTCGATTGACCTGAGGCAGCGACAAGGCAGGCCCAATGCGCGGCGACACCATGTTCCATACCCGCTCGCGGAAGTCATCGGGATCAACGCTCTCCGTCATTTCGTCGCGGAAGATGCAGCGCGTCGGCGGGAATACTTCTCGCAAATCGGTCTGCTCAAACTGCTTGCGCGTGATGTTGGTAAACACCACACCATGCCCGAAGGAAAACACCGGCTTGCCCTTGAAGCTTCCTCTCTCGTTGACCAGCAGCGGATCGCGCTGCAAGGTGTTCACCACGTTGAACATGTAGCTGCGTACCTGCTCGAAAGGATTGTCAGTCGACACATTGCCGCGATCCGTGATCAGCTCGACCTGCTTGCTGTTTGCATTGGCTATTGTATCCAGCCGCCAGTCTTTGACTTCCAGCACCACAATGCCCTGCTGCGGGTGCAAGGTCACGAAATCAGGATGCCTGCCGAAAGGCCCGACCGGAATGTTGTGCCACACCCAGGCGTTGTCTTCGAGGCAATCCTTCAGCCGTTGGCGAGACGCAACTCGCCGCGAGCATCGAAGCGCGCGGCGCCGAGGGTGGGGATCAGGGTGGCCATGGGGTGGAGTTGGCTGCGCTGGTACGCGATAGTTCGCTATCGCCTACTGTCGGCGAAGCCGGGCTTTCTGTGCAGATGGCGCACGATCAAAATCAGAATGCCGTCTGTGAGATTCCGGTATACCACCGAGTATGGAAAGACTTTCAGCGGGAAGGATATTCTTCCTTTCGCCATCGGGGCGCCGAGGGCGGGGTGTTTAAGCAAGAGATTGGCGACACGCTCGAACTCTTCGAGAAAGCTCCCGGCAACCACTGGCCCTGCGTGTTCGCCGTAGAAATTCCGGGCGCTGGCAATGTCCTGCTCCGCCCCAGGATGGAGCGTATAGGTCATTGCGGGAGCTTTGCCCGCAGCCGTGCGTGGCCTCCGGCCCCGGAATTGCTGCAATCGAACCGGATTCCAGTTCGGCTTCCCTGCGATCGGCTTCACGCTCCCAGGCATCCTCGACTTCCGGATCTGAATCGAGGCTGACAATCAAACGCGCAAGCAGATGAGACCGTTCGACGGGGGCCAACTGCATGGCTTCGGCTTCCAGAAATTCAAGATTGGTTTTCACGCTGACCTCCGGCAAGGTGGGTTCTAAGCAAGTTTTAGTCTACCACAGCTCACCGCTGTCACTGTGTTGCGCACCTGCTTTCCTGATCTGGATGTTGTGCCATATCCAGGCGTTGCCTTCGAGGCAATCCTTCAGCCGTTCCACTAGGCGTAACTCGCCGCGCGCATCGAAGCGGGCGGCGCCGAGGGTGGGGATTAGGGTAGCTATGGGGTGGGGTTGTCGGAGGAGGATTTTGTACTTTAAATTTGCTGCACAGCTATTGATCCGGCACGTAAACAGTATTACTTCCGTCATTCCGGGCTTGACCCGGAATCCAGCAGAACAAGCATCGGCGCACTTTGCGCGCCACTGGATACCCGCCTTCGCGGGTATGACGTGCTATTTTAAGATGCCGGATCAATAATGCGCCAGCGCCTGCCAGCCGACAACGCGACACCCGTCGCGTTCATACTGCCCATCACCGCCATAAACAATGCCCGGCGGCAGCGCCGCATCGCCGAACAATGCCGACAACTTGCGCAGCGCTGTCGTCCAATCGCTGCTGAAAGTGGAGCCGGATTTGATTTCCACGGGCATGAACTGGTTGCCCTGCGGGATCAACAGATCAACCTCATGTCCCGCACTGTCGCGCCAGAAATACAACTCGGCAACCTGACCGGCGTTGAACTGGCGCTTGACCCACTCCGACACCACCAGCGTTTCAAACAACACACCGCGCGAGGCATGGGTAGTCAGCGTATTCACATCGCGTACGCCCAACAAATACGCCATCAAACCGGTATCGAGAAAGTACAGCTTGGGCATCTTCACCAGCCGCTTGCCGAAATTTTGATGATGAGGGCGCAACAGATAAACGACATAACTCGCCTCCAGCACCGTCATCCATTCCCGCGCGGTTACATGAGAAATGCCGCAATCCGCCGCCAGCGCGGAAAGATTGAGCAACTGCCCGGAGCGTGCGGCGCACATCTTGAGGAAACGCTGGAACAGAGACAAATCGCGCACCGCCAACAACTGCCGTACATCTCTTTCCAGATAAGTGGTCACGTAGTTGGGGAACCAGTCGCCGGGCGCAACGGGGCGGTCGTACAGCGGCGGATAACACCCTCGCAACATCGTTTCATCCAGCGTTGCGGGTAGCAAGCCGCCTTCCCTCAACTCGGCCAACGAAAACGGCAGCAACTGCAACAACCCCACCCGACCCGCCAGCGACTGGCTGATGTTGGACATCAACCCAAACTGCTGCGACCCCGTGAGAATGAACTCGCCCAACCGCTTGCGCTTACCCACCACGCCTTGCAGATAAGGAAACAGATCCGGGCAACGCTGCACCTCGTCAAGAATCGCCCCCTGCGGAAACCGCGCCAGAAAACCGCGCGGATCGGAGTCGGCAAACGAACGCTCCTCCGGGTCTTCCAGCGAAACGTAAGGCTTGTCGGCAAACAGCGTGCGCGCCAATGTCGTCTTGCCAGACTGGCGCGGCCCGGTGATCGCCAGCACGGGAAAACCCTGCGCCAGACGCAATGCGGTGGAAAATGCGGATCGGTTTAGCATGTTTGCAATTTGAAAGTCGAAACTTCAAATTGCATGGTAAGGGAAAATGGGGTGGAGGGGGAAGGGGTGTGTGCCGTTAAAACTATTGTGACGCTGCCCCCTTTAGTTGCGGCTTTTTCTTGTGAAGTATTTCGAGCCTAGCCCCTTTAACCCTTAGTACTTTCGGCTAGTTATGAGCGGCCTTGCATGATGCAACAATAAAATCGATGTACTCTATAATTGAATCGATAAATGTTCGAACATCCCCCAGCGAGATGTCTGATGCATCGTCATTATGGTGAACGATGTTGTTTCTTCGTGTGATGATTGATTGAATTAAATCCTTCCACGCCTCCCATTGGGGCTTGTTTATTGTTAAATCAACTCCCACTATGGCCAAAGCTTCCCTGGTTTTGTAAACGTTGCCTGAAACCAAGTCATCCACTTCTTTCCTTGTCATTCCAATGGCGAAGCGACTGGGGATTGAATTGCCTGATTCATTTTTCTTCTTCTGACTGTTGCGCCACTCGATTATTGAAGTAGGTATGGAGGCAGTAGATAGCCTCGCATCAATATTGACAGCAGCCTCGAACACAATGTCTTTTATGCACATTTCGAGGTGCGCGCATGCCGAAATTAGAAATGACTTTGTAAAAAAGTTGATGTTGTTCGTCACCAATAAGGAATCATTACTCCCATGTACAACATTGTGTTCTGTCGCGCGCACCATTAAATCAAGTTCAATGAGCCCCTTCTTATATGCTGCTACAACAGCATCGAAGTCTATAGTGGACCCCATCGTCAAGACAGAAATGCGTCTAGTTTAAGCTAGTCAGTCCGTCCTTCACGCAGCTGCTTGGCGCTGCCCCATTCTTGCTGAACTTGTCCACGATCCTCGCCCCGCCGCCAG
>Ga0210009_1002912_pt1 | contig 11715 bp, 5 predicted proteins | sample CryGeyCG2114_065_FD_185457 | JGI IMG/M metagenome (GOLD analysis project Ga0210009, IMG submission 185457) | Groundwater microbial communities from aquifer - Crystal Geyser CG12_big_fil_rev_8/21/14_0.65 (SPAdes) (version 2) | ecosystem: Environmental > Aquatic > Deep subsurface > Groundwater ... | reverse complement strand
TGGATAATGGTCGACTGACGGTAAAAAAGCGATTTCTTGCAGACGAACCATTGATGAAAAAAAGTCAGACATGGCTTGCCTTTGCCGACGAATTGCCACTCCTGGATATGATGAATTTTGGAAAAGGACGATTGGTTAGGATGAATACGACGTTTGATCCTGACGATTCAAACTGGCCTGTGTTGGGAATTTTCCCGGCACTATTGGTTAAAATTATCCATCTGGCAGTGCCGGAAATGGACATGGCTTTGTTTAACAGAAACGTCGGCGACCACCTTTTTTTCCCACGACCCGTGCGATTGGGGACTGATCCCTACCAGGTTCAGCTACCTGGTAGTCAATCTCAATATATACAACCTGATAGCGCCGGTCGAATCATCTTTACTGAAGCGATTCAACCGGGATTTTATCGACTTTTTCGGGGAGCGCAGCGATTGTCATCAATTGCCGTAAATATTGATCCACGGGAGGCGCAACCACAATCTCTGACAATTGATACAACCCAATTGACGCAGTTTCATATGGTTCTTTCAGGTGAGGCTGATCTGACACAACAAATATTGGCAAATCGGCAAGGGACGCCATTGTGGCCTTGGATTTTACTCTTGGCACTGGTCATATATTTTGCCGAAAACCTAATTGCGCGGATTCCGCGCGGATGGCGACAATGAGTTTAATTTCTACGGAACAACCGAACGAAAGAGCATTCCTAGTGGGTGTCATTCATCCCTTTCAGGATTTGGCCGAAGTTGAGGAAAATTTGGATGAATTGGCCCAATTAACGCTAACCGCTGGCGCAGAGGTCATTGGGACGATGATCCAGAATCGTCCGACGATTGATTCGTCATTCTATATTGGCAAGGGCAAGGCAGACGAACTCGCTGCAAAGGTTGATCTACTCAAGATTAATATCGTCATTTTTGATGATGAATTAACACCTGCTCAGATCAAGAATCTCCAAAAATTGATGAAAGAGACCAAGATAATTGATCGGGGTTTTCTCATCCTGGACATCTTTGCCCGTCATGCTCGCACCCGTGAGGCTAAAACCCAGGTTGATCTTGCACATTGGGAATATTTGTTACCCAGATTGACGCGGCACTGGACGCACCTGGAGCGTCAAAAAGGAGGCATTGGAACCCGCGGTGGTCCCGGTGAAACGCAGATTGAAATTGACAGAAGGTTGATTAAGTATCGCATTTCCGGATTGAAAAAAGACCTGCTAAAAATTGAGAAACAGCGTGAAACCCGTCGAAAAAATCGGCAGGATGTCTATAAAGTGGCGTTGGTAGGTTATACGAATGCCGGCAAATCGTCGCTCATGAATCTTTTCACCGACGCGCAAGTGCTCGTAGAGGATAAACTTTTTGCTACTCTGGATACGACGGTTCGTACGATTGATTTGGAAGGTTTTCAGCTCTTGATCAGCGATACGGTTGGATTCATCCGCAAACTTCCCCATGATCTGATTGCCTCGTTTAAATCCACGCTGCAGGAAGTTTCAGAGGCCGATCTCATTCTTAAAATTGTTGACCTGAGTAATCCGAGCTACGAAAAACACCTGGAAACCGTAAACAGTGTATTGCATGAAATCGGCGTTACTGAACGGCATGCATTAACCGTTTTCAACAAAATTGATTTGATACAGGATCAGGAGATATTCACTGAAGCCCTTCGCCAACACCCGGGCGCGATAGCCGTATCTGTGCTGCGGGAGATCAATGTTGCCAAACTGGAAGCAGCCATTTTGGATGCTGTAAGGTCAGAACATACCACGCGCGAATTCCTGCTGGCATACGACCAACAGAAGCTGTTGGCGCATTTTCACAACGTATTAGATGTTTTGGATATTCAGTATCTGGAAGAGGGCATTCAGGTCAAAGTCAAGGGGCGGCGGGCAGTGTTGGAAGACATTGAGAAGCAATTTCCGCCCAAATCCTCCCAAAGTTAAAACCCGCTTCCGCATAAAAAAAATATGTCCGCAGTGGTGTGGCGTTCAAGAACCCGTGCCTTTACGGTGGGGGCTCCCCAATTACTTCAAACTTCCTTTACTTCAACGGAGAGAAGAAGAAGGCCTGTTTTCCAAACTGGAGGTTCGCTCCCGTGTTCTTGGTGTTGGTTCAATAATGACCAGGGACCAATGCGGACAATACGATCAAAAAGCTGATGAAAGTTAACCCAATCCGTCTGGCAGGACATTAAAAATCAGCATGAGAAATTACGGTGTGATTAGCGGGTCACATTCGGGGTGGAGATTTCACTTTCAGAATTGGCTATCACCACTGCACCAACCGAATCACTGAAAATATTTACCATCGTGCGATACATGTCCAAAGGACGATCCACTGCCAGCATCGTGCCTACAATCATAGCGACGGTGGGTCCCTGGAGTCCGACAGCACTTAAAACAATAAATATCATGACCAGTCCCGCCGAAGGGATGCCAGCCGCTCCGATGGAAGCCAGCAGCGCCGTGATCACAACGATTAATTGTTGTGAAATGGAGAGATCAACCCCCATCACCTGAGCAATAAACAAGACACCGGCACACTCATACAATGCGGTGCCGTCCATATTGATTGTTGCGCCCATGGGGAGGACGAAACTACTAATTTTGTTGGAAACGCCTGCGTTTGATTCAACGCAATCCATTGTCACAGGCAAAGTCACCGAACTGGAGGATGTTGAAAAGGCGGTGACCAGTGCATTCGCCATATTTTTGAAATGATCGACAGGGTTGCGTTTCGTGAATATCCAATAAATCACCGGCAGAATGATAAGAAAGTGGATGGTCAAGCCAATGGTAATGGTGATCATGTACTTGCCGACGGCCTTGAAGAGCTCAAAGCCGGTTGCATTAATGGCATTCACGATGAGACCGAAAACCCCGATTGGCGCGAGTTTGATGATATAGCCCGTCAATTTCATCATGGCATGGAAAAGACTGTCAATCAGTGGAATGAGAATGTCGCCATATTGTTTAGGGACTTTGGTGAGAACCGCACCAAACACGATTGCGAAAAAGATAATGCCCAGCATATCACCATTTGCGGCCGCACCAACGGGATTGTCGGGAATCATCCGAATGAATATATCGCTAAGGGAGTCCGGCTTATTCAGATCTTCGAAGGAAATGGATTTGGAGGAGGGAATGTCAACACCACGACCCGGAGCGATCAAATTCACCAGTGTCAGACCAATTAGTATCGCCATCAGACTTGTGAGGAGATAGTACGAGATTGTTTTGAGCCCCAGGCGACCGAGATTTTTGGCGTTGCCCACACTGGCAACACCGGAAATGATGGAAGTCATTACGAGGGGAACGATGACCATTTTAAGCAGTCTGATGAAAATATTCCCAACCGGAGCGATAAACCCGGATTTTTCCCCCAGAATCATGGCGAAAAGAACACCGAGTCCCATCGCGATTAAAATTTGCCAATGCAATTTGAGCTTCATGACAAGCTACCTCCGTTCCCGTTTTGTATGTCGCCGATTTTCCCGGGCAATATAGCCCGGGAGCGAATTGATTCAAGTCCGCTGTTGGAATGATTTTGAAACCCGAATGCCCATTTTACGGATTTCAGGAGATGGGAATACTTGAAAATTGCTTGTGGGCGTGAACCTGTAAATCAAGAGGTAATAATGAATTTGGCATGATAATAGCACTTATTGGCGGACAACGACAACCCAACAATCGGAGGAATACACATGAGCATGCTCAAACAAAAACTGGCCGAAAAGATTCCAGTTTTTGCCAGTGAAGTCAACGACATCCGTAAGAACCATGGCGACAAGGTGATTTCGGAGGTTACTGTTTCTCAGGCTTACGGTGGAATGCGCAGCATCAAGTGCATGGTCACTGAAACATCGGCTCTCGATCCAAATGAAGGCATACGTTTTCGCGGTTACACCATTCCGGATTTACAAAAAGCTTTACCACACGCGGCTGAAGGTGCAGAGCCGCTTCCGGAAGGATTGTTTTATCTGTTGTTAACGGGGGAATTGCCGACAGAAGAAAATGTAAAAGAAATCTCTGCAGAATGGGCTAAACGGTCGAAAATGCCCGATCATGTTACAAAAGTTCTGGATGCGATGCCAAAAACGACCCATCCCATGACCCAGTTTGCTGCAGGTATCCTTGCCCTGCAAACCGAATCAATTTTTGCTGAAAAATACCGCGAGGGCATGAGCAAGAATGAGTATTGGGATCCGACCTACGAAGACACCATGAATCTCCTGGCGCGCTTGCCAAGTTTGGCCGCATACATCTATCGTCGTTCTTACAAAGACGGTGTGGTGCCGGCTGCCAAACCTGAGCTCGATTGGGCGGGAAATTTCGCGCACATGTTGGGTTACGATGACAAAATGTTCCGGGAATTGATGCGTTTATACCTCACTATCCACGCGGATCATGAAGGTGGTAATGTGTCTGCCCATACGACGCACTTGGTGGGATCAGCACTGTCTGATGCCTACTACAGTCTGTCCGCAGGTATGGACGGTTTGGCTGGACCGTTGCACGGGTTAGCCAACCAGGAAGTACTGCGTTGGATCATCGAGCTTCAGCAGAAATTAGGCGGCGGTGTTCCGAGCAAAGATCAAATCGTGAAGGCACTTTGGGACACATTGAATTCCGGACAAGTGGTGCCTGGCTACGGTCACGCCGTTTTACGAAAGACGGATCCACGGTATATGGCTCAACGCGAATTCGCGCTGAAACATCTGCCCAAGGACGAACTGTTCCAGGTTGTGAGCATGATTTACGAAGTAGCGCCGGATATTCTCATGGAACACGGTAAAGCCAAGAATCCATGGCCGAATGTTGACGCTCACTCGGGTGTATTGCTGGTCCATTACGGCATGCACGAATACGATTTCTATACAGTGCTGTTTGGCGTTTCCCGTGCCATGGGTGTCTTGGCATCTTTGATCTGGGACCGCGCACTGGGACTTCCGCTGGAAAGACCGAAGTCGGTAACGACAGAATACATCAAATCGGTGATTAATAAATAATTACTCATCATTCTCAGGATTTGTTTTGAATCAAAAGAGGGCAGTGATCGCTGCCCTCTTTTAATTTCCATCGATTACCGGATTTGATTTCGATCAGTTCAGCTGCTTCACCAAACCTTCATAGTTCTTTTCAACTCGGAATCCCTGTTTATAAAAATATCCCGGTTGATAAAACCCGGTGGTTACGACATCGTATCCACGCCCACGGATTCGATTGAAAAATTCATCCATGAGCGCTCGACTGATTCCGCGCCCTGAATAGGATGATGCCACCACAATCTTGTCCATGAAAATATTGGTTGTGTCAACGGGCTCATAAAAAAGTCCGGCGATCACATGGCCATTCTCATTCAATGCCAGCAAATACTCATGCTCAGATTTGAACTGAACATCCAGTTGAAATTCACCAAAAAGCCGGTGTAAACGCAGTATTTCCTTAGGGTTGATCGGTCTGCGAATATGAAAATTATCGCCTTTGAAATCCCTCCGGGTCACCATGATTTCCACATCCTGGAAGCCGGTCTGGGGATTCGCGATAATTTCGATGGAATCCGCACCACTCAGGTGGGGCAGAGGCAGTCGTTTGAGAAAATAGGCCTCTTCATCAGAGAGCTCATGGTTCGAGAGTAATTCCCGAATTTCCCATTGGTGCCGGGTATCCGGGAGACTCAATTCCCGTTGCTGACTCATCCAACTCCGTAGATGCGCCCGAACAACCAGACTTGCCTCCGCGAAGACGGTGTCCAAAAATAGTCTCAAGCGCGCATCCGGATAGAGTTTCGTACAATCTGTAATGTTATAATCCTTCAACAACTCCTGGATATAACGTCCTTTGGCACGCAAGGTCGCATCTGGATTAATTTTGAGCCAGCGTTGGTATCGCAGGATGGCGAAAAAAACCGGTTTCGGGCAAAATCCCTGAGTCTCGACTTCATCCAGGAAATTTTGCACCTCTTCCCGCAATTCGGCAGGACACTGTGAGTCGGCGATTGCCATTTCAAGAAAATGTCTGCCATGCTCCGGTTCCAGCGCTTCGTAAATCGGTGAGTAAACCATTGTGGGAGTCAGATACGCGTTGATGTCTAAAAATGTGCGGGCTGTCTCGTGGATGTATTTTTCCAATATCAGATGAAGTGTCTGATACGGTGTTTGGTTACGAACCCGGGAAGCGATTGAAATAATACGACCACCACGGTAATAATCGTGTGGCGGAATGATGATATTTGCCGGATTGGGGTCAGCGACAAAAACCTCAAACTGGGTCTGCCGCCAAAAGGAAAAATAAGCGCCGATTCCGGTCCAGACGAAGTGAGGCCACAGGAATGCCGCCGGCGGTGTATTAATGTCAGTGCGACCTTCCTTCAAAAGGTAGAGGTGCTGCTCCACCGATTTGCCCGGAATAAACTCTTCCGTCCAAAGTTCCTGATCCGGATAATACCCACCAAATTCCTCAACAATTTTATCTTCCTGCTGATAGGTCACACTGGCTTGAAGCCAGCGAACTTCAGACTCCAGAATTTCGCGCGGCAGATCAATATTCACATTAATGGCAAAATAAAAGGTGTCCAGTTCCCTTGTTTGGATGTCAACCTTGTAAACTGCTTTCCGATGGGCCGACCCTAAAAGCTCAACAGCGATACCCTCAACCGGAATGTCTTGCAATCGGAGTGAGCGACCATGATAAAAAGTAAACAGAGCTTCATTAAGGAGGGGCGTGTTACTCATGGCATCCAAAATTCGGGCACGGTGATCGTCGGATACATCATCATCAAACTGAATAACTTCCAGCCACCCATAGGATTGTTCTGAATCGGGAGTTGTTGCCATTGATGCAGGCAGACCGAGCCGATGTCGGAAGGAGTCAACCAGAATTCGATGGAAATCCTGTAATAATGCCACGCGTCCAGGGTCAGATTTCAGGGTTATCTGCCAATGAACAATTTCGCTCCGGATGCCAACGTGATACTGGGGATAAACAATTCCGATCGCTGTGAGCAGCGTAATGAGATTATCATTAAAAATCGATAATTCCGTGACCTCTCCCGGCACCAGTTTGACACGCTCTTTTTCTGCCCGTGCCAGCAAACCTTTGAGTTTCTGAGAATTAATGTTCGGCCACTCTTCCAACCCATCGGGGTCCAGATTGAAAATAACCGCATCACTTAGCGCGTAATCCAATAATTTATTGAGTTCTAATCCGTTACAGACGCCCAACGCTTGTTGAAATGCGGCCTGAATCAGATCCTTTTGGGTTGATTTCACCAATCTGACAAAAGCATAATAAATCGTACTTTGAAGATTGGGAGGTGCCTGGCGTGCGGCTCTTACCAAGTATTGGAAAGCAATATTACTATGGCCATTCCGGTCGGACAGCAGCAAACAAAGGGCATCGTGTAATTTGAAGAAATCAAACTTGTTTTTGCTCAAATGGCTGGAAATGGCGTCTGCCATTTCTGCGGTTTCCTGATCAGAAAACCGGATTGGCGTCCACGATCCCGGGTAATGCTGTGGCATAGGGTTAAAGTTGCGAGTGGGCAGCGTTTCGTAGCCTAAAAAGATTAATAATGAATCGTTACCAATCCAGTATGCTGGCTGGCGAATAAACAAATCGAGATCAAGAGTCATTCCTTCATACTGGTATTGCAAATCGCCAATCCGGATCTGACCAGGTTCCGAACGCGAAATCACCAATCGCAATTCTTCGGACTCATTGATGATTTCGCCAGATTTAGCCTCCAAATCCTCTCGCGTCCAGCCACGTTCCAGCAAGAACCAGGTTGGAATACGGACCTCAAAATCGTCCAGGAAAAGGGATTGGTATGGTTTTTCATACATCCGATCAATGTCGCGCTTGAAATTCTCGTGGATCACATGGCGTTTGTAAGTGCCTTTGGGAGTCACTTCGCCCAGATTTGCCGAAAATGCCCGGTCTATGAGCGTAAAATTCACAATGCGCTCGTAGGGCGCTAAAAAAGAATTGACCGAATTTACCAATGAGGTGAAGTAGGCATTCAGGTGATCCGTATCGGTGAGATGTTCACGGACCTGTTGGGCATCATGATTGGGATAAATCAGTGCGGTGTTGAAAGGACGATGATCACCCACCAGGTAGATTTGATGGACCGCATCAAAATCCCGAAACAGATTTTCGATTTTTTGCGGGGCAATGGTTTGACCTTTGGCATTTTTGTAGATCTCTTTTTTTCGATCAATAATCTCCAGGTGATTCCCGGGTAATTCTCTGAAAATATCGCCGGTTCCAAACCATTCATCGATACGCAGGTCCTCGAATTCAGGCTGGTAATAGCTTTTGGAAACATAGGGGCCACGCATTAAAAGCTCGCCGTCCTCACCAAGTTTGAGCTCAATTCCTGGTAGGGGAACCCCCACGGAATTCACCACATAATCACTGGGCGGGGTCATGGTAACACCACCCGTGGCTTCGGTCATGCCATAGCCGCTGAGCAGGTGAATATCGTGACTTTGGAAGAATTGAAAAATCTCAGGATCCAGATACCCGGCCGCGGAAAGCCCCAATCGTAATCTTCCGCCAAGCAATTCCTGGAGGCGATTCCGAATTTCAAGACGACTCGTGTGAATGGGATCGAATTGGCTGGTAATTCGTTCATAAATTTCCTGCCACCTCCGGGGTACACTGATGAGAACCGTTGGTCGAATGACCTGCAGATCAGCCATGAGTGACTGACTGGTGGTGCCACTGGCAAAATTATAGGTCGCGCCCCAAAACACGCAACCCCATAACTCCAGATACCGGCCAAATGTGTGATACAGTGGCAAATACGCGAGGAAGGAGTCTTTTTCATCTACCTTGAACACGAGTGCCCGGGCAAAGCGTTTCGCGATGATGTTTCCGTATGTGAAGATGATCGCTTTCGGATTTCCAGTGGTCCCACTGGTGTACATGAATGTTGCCGGAGCATCAAGTTTAATGGCAGCCTGGCGATCGTCCAGCACTCGTCGGGCTTCCTCACTCAGGGGTTTTTGAAGCTCAGACCATTTGATGGGTTTAAAGGGACCCCGATAGGTGATTTCATCAAAGGTCACAACATGACGCACAGATGAATCCGGTCCTAGCGCGCTTTGCAAGCGCTCAAAAATTCCGGAATTTGAGATCACAACGACGTCAATTCCGGCATGTTTGAGAATGTAAGCAAGTTGTTGCGATGGCAATCCCGACTGGATCGGCACATTTAGGAATCCGTAAGATAAACAGGCAATATCCGCCAAGGCGACTTCCACACGATTTTCAGAAATAATGGCTATCGGACCGGGATTATTTTGGGTGATCCGAAGTATCCCGGCAGCAAAGCGCTGACTCATTTCCAAAACATCAGACCAATTATATTCCTGCCACTGGTAATTATTATGAAACCGCAAAAGCGCTTTTTGGGGAAATTGTCGTTGACGCAGTTGAATGAGTTTTCCCGGCGTGAAATTCAGAGCCTGTATCAACGCCCATTCCAAATCAAACCAACGATTGACGATTCCCAGATTCGTCAGACTTTCAATGAATCCCCGCTGGCGACCCAAATCCAGCACCAATTCCTGTTGAAGGGGCGTACCTTTTTTGAGAATCATTTGACCGAGGTTGAGAATGTCATCAGCGAGAAATTCTGTGGTAGTCGCACTGGCTTCGTTGAAGCTCTGAATGCGTTGTCTGAACTCCCGTTCCCAGGAGGCATTGTCCCCAGATTCCAGACCGGCAAAATGGCTGAATCTTTTCGTCATCAATTCTGAATTCGCAATGTGTTTTCGGACCCTGATTTTTTTATCATGTGCGTGAAAAGTATGTTCGAGAAAGCTATAACGCAACCGGAACCGGATTATCCGGGTACCTATTTTATGAATGTGTGACCCGCACGGCCGTCGGTTGCGAACAATTCGAGGCTTATGAAATGATTCACCAAAATGCTGATATGGCATGTGCCTTGCTCCAACAGGGGCCATGAGAAGCGAGTCAAATTAGATAGTCCATGCAATGGTTATTGAATCAGATGGTCCTGAAGTTTGACCCCATTTTGCAACCAGATCAACCCTTGGTGACTGCCGACAGGTTGATTATTTTTGCCAATCGGCAAATGATGATAAACACACACTTATTTATAATCTTACACCATGACATTAACCAGACATCAAAATGAAAGTTGAAGGGTGAAATGAACGCAACCTCCCCGAACACACCAACCACGAAATCGGGCGTCAGTATGTCTGACAATATGAACGCATTTCAAAATGCAGTTGCCCAATTTGACGAAGCGGCGAAGATCATTGGTCTTACTGAAAATCAAATTAACCTGATCAAGGAACCCCAAAAAATTACCATCGCCAAAATTCCGATCCGTCGGGATAATGGTGATATTGCTATCTTTACAGGTCTGCGAGTCCAGCACAGTTCAGCCCGTGGTCCGGCTAAGGGCGGCATCCGTTTCCATCCCAATGTGAGTCTGGACGAAGTCAAAGCTCTGGCGTTCTGGATGACCTTTAAATGCGCCGTCGCCAATATTCCCATGGGTGGCGCTAAGGGCGGTGTGATTGTTGACCCGAAAGCACTTTCACCCCACGAACTCGAATCGCTTTCTCGCCGTTACATTCTGGAGTTTTCAGATGTCATTGGTCCTGATCGCGATATTCCGGCGCCAGACGTGAACACCAATGCTCAGATTATGGCCTGGATGATGGACACTTTTTCGCTCAATAAAGGCGATTATCTGCCAGCCGTTATCACCGGCAAGCCGATAGAAATAGGTGGCAGTTTAGGCCGGAAAGAAGCCACATCCAGGGGTGTTTTCATCAATGTGAAAATGATGGCGCAACACCTGGGTTGGACATTAACCGAAAAATCAGCCGCCGTTCAAGGGTTTGGTAACGTGGGTAGTTACGCAGCATTATTCCTCCATGAAGCCGGTGTCGCCGTAAAGGGCATCGCCGATATTTCCGGTGGTTATATCACCGAGAAAAAAGAGGGCTTGAACATCCCGGCGATGCTGGAGTGGGTGGGAGACCATGGTACGCTGGAAGGGTATACTGAATTGGGCGTTACGTCGCCTGACGATCCCATGTCAGTTCTTGAGATGGACGTGGATATTCTGGTCCCGGCCGCTCTTGAAAATCAAATCACCACCAGCAATGCACATCATATTAAAGCCACACTCATCGCCGAGGGTGCTAATGGTCCCATAACGCCGAATGCCGACCATATTTTGTTTGAACGCGGTGTTCACATCATTCCGGATATTCTGTGTAATTCCGGCGGCGTGACAGTGAGTTATCTCGAATGGGTCCAGAATCGCATGGGTTATTATTGGACCGAGGAAAAGGTCAATGAGGAAATGTCAGAGATCATGACCCGAGCCATTAATGAAGTCCTGAAAGTCAGTCTGGCACGCAAAATCAGTTTGCGCATGGCAGCATTCGTGGTGGCCATTCAGCGTGTTTTGAAAGCCTCCGAAATTCGCGGGATGTATCTGTAGCGATTGACCACTCGTCTATAATTGACACTAAAAAAGCCCTGCCTATCACGGTGGGGCTTTTTGTAATGTACTGTTAATAATTAGAGGTTCCTCAATAAGTCTCATGCCGCAGGACTCCATAGCTGGGTATGGGTAAAGGAGTTGGCTTTAATCGACAGTTCACCACATAATTTTAGCCGGATATGTCGAAAAAAGCCATTTAGAGACC
>Ga0210009_1002910_pt1 | contig 11719 bp, 10 predicted proteins | sample CryGeyCG2114_065_FD_185457 | JGI IMG/M metagenome (GOLD analysis project Ga0210009, IMG submission 185457) | Groundwater microbial communities from aquifer - Crystal Geyser CG12_big_fil_rev_8/21/14_0.65 (SPAdes) (version 2) | ecosystem: Environmental > Aquatic > Deep subsurface > Groundwater ... | reverse complement strand
CAGTACCATCATCAACATAATCTACTGCTAATTCTACTACTTCGCCCGGTCTAACTTCAATTTCACCTTCTAGATTCATAAACTGTCTAGCTGGCACAATAGCTTCTGACTTTAAACCAACATCAACGATTACAAAATCATCATAAATTTCTAAAATAGTACCTTTAGTAATAGAATTACTATCAAACTCTAACGCATGACTTTCATTAAAAATGTCTGCGAAACTTACATTACTCATATGAGACCTTCGATTTAAATATATCAAGATACTAAACTCTGTATCTTTGTAATATTTATTTATATTTAGTTAAATTAAACAAACCAATAATGTAACTAATTATTAAATAATAATTAGCACAAAACATTATCAGCACCTGTAACTTATTGATTTAATTAGATAGAAGAGGTTGAAAAGACTTTGGAATAATGCTTCAATGCTATTTCTAATACTTGGTTAACACCTATATTAGAACTATCTATAATAACTGCATCTTTAGCAGGCCTTAAAGGGGAGGCCGCTCTCCTAGAGTCCCTTTCATCTCTAGTTCTTATTTCATCAATAAGATTAGCTAGGCTAGCATGAATTCCTTTTTCTTTCAACTGAAATAACCTTCTTTCAGCTCGAATTTCAGGACTTGCGGTCAAATAAAGTTTCAGCTCTGCATTGGGAAAAACAACGGTTCCCATATCTCGACCATCAGCCACTAGACCAGGCTGCTTTCTAAAAACTCTTTGGGCCTCTAGCAAAGATGCTCTTACTTCAGGAATAACGGCTATTTTTGAAGCAAGATTACCTACTCTTTCTGTTCTGATGGAACTAGAAATATCTTTACCATCTAATAAAATTTTGGAGTTAAATTCAAGATTTAAACTTAAGGCTGCTTTAGCTAATTCATTAATGACAGGTGCCTTTTCTAGATCTTTATCTTCTGTAAAAATTTTATTTGTATCAGCAACATAAGCTAAAATTCGATATAATGCACCGCTATCAAGGAAATGCCAATGTAACTTTTCAGCAAGTTTATAACCTATGGTCCCTTTACCTGAGCCTCCGGGACCATCAATAGTAATAACAGGCGCATTAATATCACTCATTTTCTTCTTGTTCCTTATCTGCAATTTTAGCAACTTGAGCTAATAGTTCATCATCACCTAATCTAATTAGCCTTACACCTTGCGCAGATCTACCAAAAGAAGAAATATCTTCAACTTTTAATCTTACAAGCTTACCATTATTACTTATTAGCATCATTTCATCTTGAGAAGATACTTGTATTGCTCCAACAACACTACCATTTCTTTCAGTTGCAGGGAGAGCGACTACACCTTGCCCACCTCTTTTAATAGTTCTAAAGTTCTCAAAACTAGTTCTTTTACCATAACCTTTTTCTGAAACTATTAGTAACTCAGGGCTTTCAGGATCATTCGCTAATAGAGCTATTACAGTTGCACCATCTTTTAATCTAATACCTCTGATACCTCTTGCGGTTCTTCCCATTACACGAATTTCTTCTTCTTCAAATAATATGGCTTTACCTGCACTACTAATTAACATTAATTGCTCATTACCATAAGTAGTAATCACACCTTTCAGTAAATCACCATCACCAAGCTCAACTGCTCTTAAACCACTTGTTCTAGGTTTTAAGAAATCAGAAAAATTCATTCTCTTGATATAACCATGTTGAGTTGCTATAACAATATGCTTAGGTAATCTTTTAGCGAGACTCTCTTGTTCTGCTAATTGTAACTTTTCTGCTTTTTGATAATACTCTCTTGGTAAATCTAAAATAGCATTAACTTTTTCATCTGCTTCAAGAGGTAATAAATTAATGATTGGCAATCCTCTTGCAACACGAGAAGCTTCAGGAATTCTAAATACATCTAACCAATAAACCTTTCCTTTACTAGTAAAGCACATTAATTTATTAAGAGTATTAGTTGATATTAATTTTTCAACGAAATCTTCTGATTTTACTGAAGTTGCAGCTTTTCCTTTACCGCCTCTTCTTTGAGCAGAATATAATTCTAAAGGCTGATATTTTACATAACCTTTATGAGATAAAGTTACTACAACATCTTGAGGAGAAACCAAATCTTCATCTGTAATATCACCTAATCTACCAATGATTTCAGTTTTTCTTTCATCAGCAAATTTAGCTCTAATTTCATCTAATTCATTTACAATAACTTCTAATAATTTAGATTCATTATTAAGAATCTCTAAGAAATATTTTATTGCTTCCAATAACTCTTTATATTCTTCAATAATTTTATCTTGCTCAAGGCCGGTTAATCTATGTAGTTTTAAATCTAAAATAGCTTGAGCTTGTTTACCCGATATTACATATTTACCATCTTCCTGAATACCAAACTTTTCACCCTTGAATGATATTTTATCGCTCAGATAAGAAATGTTATCAATTTTTTCACCTTTTAATAAATCAGCAATAAAACCAACATCCCAACTTTCTGCTAATAATCTTTCTTTAGCAACTTTAGGATTAGGAGAAGTTTTAATTAACTGAATCATTTTTTCAATATTAACTAAAGCAACAGCAAGACCTTCTAATACATGTGCTTTTTCACGAGCCTTATTTAAATCAAATACCGCTCTACGAGTAACTACTTCACGTCTATGCTCTAAAAATGCTCTTAAAAGTTCTTTTAGAGTAAATATTTTTGGACTGCCATTTTCAAGGGCAACGACATTGATACCAAATACGTTTTGCAGCTGAGTATAAGAATATAGTTTATTTAAAATAGCTTCTCCTGAGAAACTTCTTTTAACTATAATAACAACTCTCATACCATCTTTATCAGATTCATCTCTAATTTCAGAGATACCTTCAATTTTTTTATCTTTAACAAGCTCTGCTACTTTTTCTATTAATCTAGCCTTGTTAACCTGATATGGTAATTCACTTATGATAATAGTTTCTCTTGAAGTTTTCTCATCAACTTCTACTTCAGCACGACCTCTTACATAAATACGACCTTTACCAGTTTTATAAGCTTGAACAATACCTTCTCTACCATTGATAATACCCGCTGTTGGGAAATCTGGGCCAGGAATAATTTCAAGTAACTCATCTAATCCTAAATCAGGATTTTCTATTAATGCCTTACATGCATCAATAACTTCACCTAAATTATGAGGAGGTATATTTGTTGCCATACCAACAGCAATACCAGTTGAGCCATTAACTAATAAATTTGGAACTCTAGTTGGCAGAACATTTGGAATAGTTTCTGTACCATCATAGTTTGGAGAAAAATCAACGGTTTCTTTTTCAAGATCTATTAATAAACTATGAGTTAACTTCGTCATACGTATTTCTGTATAACGCATTGCAGCAGGAGGATCACCATCAACTGAACCGAAGTTACCTTGACCATCAACTAGCGTATAACGCATTGAAAAGTTTTGAGCCATCCTTACTATAGTGTCATAAATAGCTGTGTCACCATGAGGATGGTATTTACCCATAACATCACCGACAATACGGGCAGATTTTTTATAAGGCTTATTAAAGTCATTGCCTAATTCACGCATTGTATATAACACACGCCTATGTACTGGTTTTAAGCCATCTCTTACATCTGGCAAGGCTCTTCCAATAATAACGCTCATCGCATAATCTACATAAGACTGCTTTAACTCTTGTTCAATAGTTACCTGCTTGATTCTATGCAGTTGTTCTGACATATATAGTATTCCTAACTTTCTATATTTAAAGAAGACTTCTTACAATTTAACTTTTCTATTCTATCATAAAAATTGTATTATAATAAGCATACAAGCAACTAATGAATAAATGTATTTACAAAGGCGTTAAAATCCTTTTATGCGAACTAAAGTTCGCCATTTCCTTTACGAAAGGAAATGATTTATTCGCTGACGCTCATGGTCTTATTCCCAAGGCAATATTTGCGCAGCAAATATATTTTTTTCCTTTTTTAAAGGAAAGGCGAATTTTAATTCGCGAAAGGATTTTGATGTCCTAAAATTAAAGGACCCCATACAATGCAGGATGCAAAAAATTACCAAGATTACCCAAACCTAAAATATACAAACGGCTTCAATAATGAACTAGAATCAGAAGCCTTAGATAATGCCTTACCAAGAAACCAAAACTCTCCTCAACATGCTCAATATGGTTTATATGCAGAACAAATAAACGGCTCTGCATTTACAGCACCAAGGCATATCAATCATAAATCCTGGCTTTATAAAATTTATCCATCAGTAGTGCATTCAAAATATGAACTATCTAAAACTCAGCAGTTTAGAATAAATAAAAATTTAGATATAGCTAAATTTCCAGCGCTACAACTAAGATGGAGCCCTTTAGAGTACCCTGAGAATCCAAAAAGTTTTTATGAAAGCTTATCTCCACTTTTATATAATGAGTGTGGAACTATTATTTTATATTCTGCAAATAAAAATGTTGATAACACTGCTTTTGTTGATAATGACGGAGAATTATTAATATTACCACAAGAAGGCGCATTATTATTAACTACAGAAATGGGAAAACTTTGTGTTGCTCCACATGAAATAGCAGTAATACCAAGAGGAATTAAATTTTCAGTAGAATTAATAAACAAAAAATCTAAAGGCTATATTTTAGAAAACGTAGGTCCAAAACTTAATTTACCAGAATTAGGTTTAATTGGAGCTAACGGCTCAGTAAACCCAAAAGATTTTTTATATCCAGCGGCATATTTTGAAGATAATAATATTCAATATAAAATTTTAACTAAATTTCAAAATGCTATTTTTGAAAGTCATACTGAATATTCGCCATTTAATACTGTTGCATGGCGAGGTAATTATGCTCCATATAAATATAATCTAGATTTATTCAATGCTATTAATACAGTAAACAGAGATCATATCGATCCTTCTATATTCACAGTATTAACATCGAACTCTCCATATCTAGGGACAGCAAATATAGATTTTGTTATATTCCCTCCTAGATGGCAGGTTGCCGAACATACTTTTAGGCCACCATATTTTCACAGAAACATAATGAGCGAATATATGGGATTATTAACCGGTCAATATGATGCAAAAGATACTGGTTTTATTCCTGGAGGAGGAAGCTTACACAATTGTATGGCGGCTCACGGTCCAGATAGTGATACAGTGAAAAAAACATTAGATACTAAATTAAAACCAGAAAAATTAGAAAACACTTTAGCCTTTATGTTTGAATCATCAAAACCATGGATTCCAACAGAATTTGCTTTAGATAACAATTTATTACAACAAGATTATAATAAATGCTGGCAGGATATTGAGAAGCATTTTCCAAATGAACAAAAAAATTAAGAGATCAAAGGGCCTATCACTTATAGAACTCATCCTAGCACTAATTATATTAACTATTATTAGTGTTAGCATCTTTACCATAAGCCTCAATATAATCCAAACCTGGCAAGACAAAACCATTATAGACTCTATCTATAATTATCTAGAAAGAGCTCATGAACAAGCTATTATTGAAAATAAAACTATAGAAATCCCTATTGAAAAACTTACTAAAAATCTAAAACTCTCAGAATATAATAGTCCAAAATATAAAATAGCTTTTAACGGCTTTCACAAAAAAGACTTAATTATTTTTACTTCAAATAATTCACCTAAAAAAGACTACTCAAACGGCACTTTATATATTAAAAATACCTCTAGTAATAAAAGTTATAGATTAGTTATTAATAAGGCCGGGAAAATAATTAAGAAATAGTTAATAAAAACTTTACAGGGAAAAAACTCTCTGATAATATTATCAGCTGAGCAACAAACTAATTAGGAGTATCTATGACTACTTTGATGTACAGGTTAGAAAATGAAAGGTTATCAGCAGAAAAAAATAAAGCTCAATTAGAGCTTGTGAAAAATTTATTACAATCATTAGAAATGTTTAAAGGTGACTTTACAAGACAAAACTTAATAAATTCTTTACCTGAAAAAACAAAAGAAGAAAGTTTTAACGACTCAGATTTAAAGATAGAAGACTTTTTAAAACAAAAACTTTCAGAAACTATTTTAAGACTACCAGAAGAACTAGATAAAAAACCTGAAAGTAAATTAGACATATATAAAGAAAAATTTGAAAAATCATCTGGCAATATTGAAAATTTCACTATTGTTTTAGAATTTTTCAAAGATGTAGTTTGGGATTACTCTATTAATCTATTTAGCATAATGATGGGTTCAAAAAATCCTGCTGCAGAATTATATGAATATACTAACGAAGCATCAAAAACTATCCTTGCAAATTTAAGAGCAAATGAAGTTTCTGATGAAGAATATCAAGATGTTAAAGATATATTACAAAATATAAATAACCAATTATGGGTAATGCAAAAGAAACAAAAAATCCAGAATTGTGATGAAGTTGTTAACTTCAACTTAGCTGGTTTAATTTTTGCATCATCATTTGCTTTAGCAACTTTAAGCATAATAAGCCCACTTGTAGGAATTCAAATTGGATTTGGTTCAATTATGAGCGCATTATACCTATCAGGCGGGATTGCTTTATTAAGCGGCCTTAGCTTTGGTGCATCTTATTTACATCAAGCAGATCTAAAAATAAGAAGTTCTGATACTTCTGGCACAATACAAGATTTATCAGAAGATGCTCTTGATGCATCAATCGGCATACTAACTCCTGTTATAAACTTCTGTAATGAAATGCTTGGATTTGAAACTCCTGAAAAGCCTGAAATCAATAAAGAAGGCTTTGAAGATGCAGCAAGAGCATTTACTAACAAAATATAAGTGTAATAATTTATTTAAATTCCCCTTAAATCTTCTTGTCTTATTAAATAAGACAGGAAGACTCTTCTCCATAAAGTAAATTAATATAATATCTTAAGCAAAAGTTAAGATTCATTAGTTAATATATAAACATATTTTAATTTTTACTAAGGAACTTATGTTATGTTTACTAAAAACTCTGAATTAGTACTAAGATTCAACCAATTAAAAGCTAACGATCATGCTGAAAAAACAGCTAAAATAAGACTCATCTTAGATGAGCTTGATTTAATAGAAAAAGACGGCGCAAAAATAAACTCTAATTTAGCTATAACGAACACTACTCCAGGAGCCCCTTTAATAGATGGAGTAAAATATGATGAAAAACGTCAATCTGCAACAATAGAACTACCACATAATAGCTCTACAAATCTAAATGATATTAACGAAAAACTAAAAAATATTGAAGGCATAAAATTCAATAAAGCTGTGTCTTATTATGGCATCCATAACTCAAAAAAATTGATAATTACAGATTGTATTTTAGATATTAACAATGAATCATCTTTTTCACATATTATGAGTTCTTCGTTGGCATACGCTTCTCGATTAAGATAATAGATACATTATTATAGGTTGACTCGCCATAAAGTTATTCTATATTATAAATAATAAATATTTTTTATAATTTAATAATATAGAATAACCATGGAAGACACCTTACTAGCATCAAAAGATCAAAACCCAAGAAATAAATCTGAATCTGTTTCTGGTAAATTAGCTAAAATATTAACTATTAGAACAGAATTAAAAAAACATATTATTGGCCAAGAGCTGTTTATAAATAGACTATTGATAGCTCTTCTTGCCGATGGCCATTTATTAGTCGAAGGTGCCCCGGGCCTTGCTAAAACTAAAGCCATTAAAGTATTAGCATCTTATATAGACTCTAAATTTCACCGTATTCAATTTACTCCAGATTTATTACCAGCTGATATCACTGGTACAGAAATCTATAATCAAAAAAACTGTAACTTTGAAATCCAATATGGACCTATATTTCATAACTTAATTCTTGCAGATGAAATAAATAGAGCTCCAGCAAAAGTGCAATCAGCTCTTTTAGAAGCAATGGCTGAAAGACAAATAACAATTGCAAGCCATGTTTATAAACTTCCAGAATTATTTCTTGTTATGGCAACACAAAATCCAATTGAACAAGAAGGAACCTACCCTCTTCCAGAAGCCCAACTTGATAGATTTTTACTACATGTAAATATTTCATATCCTGATGCTGATTCAGAAAAAGCTATTTTAGCTTGTGTGAATCAAGAGATGAAGGAAGAATTAGACAATAAAAAAGCTCAATATAATAAAAACAAGCATTATATTACACCTGATGAAATTTCAGAAATCAGACGCGAAATTTTAAATATCCATATTAATGATAATCTTGAAGATTATATTATTAATATAATTCAAGCAACTCGTAACCCTGAAAAATATGTTGAACATATTAAACCTTATGTAGAATATGGCGCAAGTCCAAGGGCTACACTTGCTTTAGCAAGAACGGCTAAAGCAGTTGCTTGGTTAAATAATAGAGATTATGTAATACCTGATGATATCAAAAACCTTGCTCCAGATGTTTTAAGACACAGAATAATTCTAAACTTTAATGCTGAGGCAGAAAATATAACTAAAGATTATTGCATAACTGAAATACTTCAAAATGTCCCAGTACCATAATAGTTTAAATAATATTGAAAAAATATATAGCAATCATAGCGGCTATGATATTAACTTAAAACAGTTAATAAATTTGTCACACTTTGCAAAAATTCTAGATATAAAAAGACATAAACAATATTTTAATAATCTAAACGGCCCTCATGTAACTAATTTATATGGCCGTGGTATGGATTATGCTGAATCTAGAATATATCAGCCTGGTGATGATGTTAGACATATAGACTGGACGGTCAGCGCAAGATCAAATAAATTACATACTAAAATTTATCACAAAGAAGTAGAGAATCCTGTTTATGTTATTCTAGATCTTAGCCCTTCTATGTACTTTGGTACTAAAAATGCGTTTAAATCAGTAATTGCAGAGCAAATGGCAAGCTTAATTGCTTGGAATACTATCTTTAAGAATGATAAATTCGGCGGAATAATTTTTTCAGATAATCAAAAGTATATTCATAAACCCCAAAATAATTCCAAATCAGTTCTAAAATTTCTTACTGAAATTTGTAATTTTAATAAAAGTAACAAATTAGATATAGACCAAGTTGATAAAGATAAAACTAATCTTGAAGATATATTAAAAATTCTAAAACAAATTCTTCATTCAGGAAGCACTGTCTTTATAATAAGTGATTTTTATAATTTAAATAATTCTAGCCAATTAAATACCCTATTATTTTCACTAAAAAAATATAATAAGCTCATTACGATTAAAGTATCAGATTATATTGAAAAAACTAAACTCCCTAAAGGTGTTTACCCTATATGTGATCGACATAATAATTTTAGTAACATAACCATTAGATCCAAGAAAGACAGTGAAAATTTATATGATTATTTTGCAAATATCAAAGATAATTATATTAATTTAACTAATAAATTAAATATTTTACACTCAGAAGTATACAATGATGAAAACTGGATTTATAACTTTATGGGACTTTTAAAATAGTGAGCAGTTTACGATGCTAAATATAAAAGAAGAACTAGCAAAACTAAAAGATATCCATGAACCACAAGATGCTATACCAATATTTCCCCTTGCTCCTATTTGGTACATCTTAATAGTCATTGTAATAATATCAATAATAGCATTAATAATATTTTTAATTTACAGAAAAAAGACATACCTGAAACGTTCTGCCATACAAAAATTAAATAATATATCATCAGAAATAAATTCAAATGACACATCTGAGTTAAAAGCTATAAATCGAATAGCAATATTAATAAGAAAACTTGCTTTAATGAAATTTAAAGATGAAAAACTTGCGGCTATTACTGATCAAAAATGGCTTGAGTTTCTTGATCGAAATTTAGAAAAACAATATTTTCAAAGTGAAACTGGCAATTTACTTATATCAGCTAATTATCAAAAAGAAATACCAAAAAATGCTGATGTTCAACATCTAATAGATATTTGCAAAATTTGGGTGAATAGTAACTTATGATTAAATTTCAGTGGCCATATCTTGCAGTTTTACTGTTAGTACCTGTAATTATGTACTTAATAAAATTTAAACAAAAAAATAATAATATTAAATCAGAAATTAATACAGATATAGCAGTTAAATTACCTTTTTATAAAGAATTACTTAAAAACCTAAAGCATCAAAAAATTAAGAATAAAAAAAGTAATTTAAAAATAGAAATTTTCTTAATAATTCTTACATGGATTTTTCTAATTTTGGCTCTAATGCGTCCCACTTGGTATGGAGAGCCCCAACCTATTGACCAAAAAGGTCGAGATATAATGCTTGCAGTTGATATCTCTGGTAGTATGGAAGCAAATGATATGACTAGAAATCCACAAATTACTAGGCTGGATATTGTAAAACAAATAGCTGGTGATTTTATTGATAAAAGACAAAAAGATAGACTGGGCCTTGTCCTTTTTGGTTCTCAAGCATTTTTACACACTCCTTTAACCTTTGATCATAAAACAGTAAAAAAATTACTTAATGATTCTTTAATTGGCTTTGCTGGAAACTATACTGCTATTGGTGATGCTATAGCTATGTCGGTAAAATATCTAAAAGGAAATAAATCTGTTTTAATATTATTATCTGATGGAAGCAATACTAGTGGTAGTATCCAACCATTAGAAGCAGCTAAATTGGCTAAAGAATTTAATATTAAAGTTTATACGATAGGGATAGGTCCTGATGCCAAATCTAATCCTTTTTTTGGTTATGATAATGATTTGGATGAAAGCACCCTAAAAAGCATTGCAGGAATCACAGAAGGAGAATATTTTAGAGCAACTAACCCTGATAGTTTAAAGAAGATTTATGATCAAATAAACAAACTAGAACCTGAATTAAAAGATAGCAAGATGTTTACCCCTGAGAAGGATTTATTTTATATACCACTTAGCATATCTTTTATTATTTGCTCAATTTTAATGATTATAAATTTAATAAAACATAGTTATTTAAATATTTTTTCTGTTATTTCATTAAAATCAAACCATAAAGAGAATTTTAATTAATGAACGAAATTTTAATGAACTTTCATTTTTTAAGACCTAACTGGCTATATGCTTTTATTTTTATAATATTACTAATTTTTTCATTAAAAGCATTTAATACAAATAAAAACTCTTGGGTTAATATAATAGATAAAAAACTATATAAAAACTTAACTCAAAAAAAAGGGCTTACAAAATCTAGTTTATTAAATAATAATTTTTTTATAATAATATTTTTATCTATAGCTATAATAGCACTTGCTGGACCAACTTTTTATAAGCAAGATGTAAAAGTTTATCAAAATAACACTCCTTGGATTATTGCTTTAGATTTATCAAACGACATGCTAAATAAAGATTTAGCTCCTTCCAGATTAAAAAGAGCAAAATTTAAAATAAAAGATTTTCTAAATAAGCACCCTGATAATAATTTTGCTTTAATTGCATTTACTAAAAGCGCATATGACATAATCCCGCTAACAACTGATTTTAAAACGATAAATCATATTCTTGAGAATCTTCACCCTAGCATAATGCCTGAAGGTGGACATAATATTAGTTCTGCTGTCGCATATGCTAATAAAATTATTAAAGAAAATAAGTTAGCTAATGCAAACTTATTAGTAATTACTTCACATGGTGCGGAAGCAGGAGATTTTGCTGAAATCAAAAAAATTAAAGATGATAAATTAAATCTAAATATTCTTTCAGTTACCCCAAAAGAATTA
>Ga0210009_1002909_pt1 | contig 11720 bp, 11 predicted proteins | sample CryGeyCG2114_065_FD_185457 | JGI IMG/M metagenome (GOLD analysis project Ga0210009, IMG submission 185457) | Groundwater microbial communities from aquifer - Crystal Geyser CG12_big_fil_rev_8/21/14_0.65 (SPAdes) (version 2) | ecosystem: Environmental > Aquatic > Deep subsurface > Groundwater ... | reverse complement strand
AGCACAAAAAGCGGCTCTCAAAAAATACCCACTGCCTATCCCCTTTAACGAAACCGGACTCAAGAAATTTCAAGAGCCAGCCTTTATGACCGCCTTCGCCGCCATTGCAGAACAATATGAGTGGTAATATTATAATAAATGTTACAATATTTGACCATTTTTGACTTGCTTGCTTATTAACGATATTGCAACATATGCGTCAAAACATTTACCTTAAAAAGACTGGGGATAACAATGAAATTCAGGATTAAACCTGATATATCAACATTTGTTTGGTTGCATAGATTCTTAGACGCCTCTTTGCCATTCATCATATTGGTTTGCACGACCTATCTATTAAATATTAACTGGCATGATCGTTACTTAGTAATGGGCATCGTTGGCAGCTTTTTATTCATCTTTTTTGCCAATATATTTGGTATTTATACTTCTTGGCGAGGACGCCCTTTATTTGCCAGCGTCAAACTCATTCTGAGTGCATGGTTCATCACTTGGGCAACTCTGATTATTATTGCTTTTCTTTATAAAGATGCTGAAAACTTTTCGCGCTTAACCGTCTCCATTTGGGCTATATCCGTACCTATTACCTTAATAATTTATCGACTGCTAATCAGAACCTTATTGGGAAAATACCGTGCGCACGGCTACAATAGCAAAAAAATTGCTATTATTGGAGCAGGCAAAGTAGGGCAAGATTTATGCGATACGATTAACAGCAACAAATGGTTAGGATTTGAAATATCTGCCTATATTGACGACAATCCAAACTTAAAGAACGGAAAAGTTAATAATATCCCCGTTATCGGCACCACCCAAGATGCAAAAAAACTAATCAATCAAAATAAGTTTGATGAAGTTTATATTTGCCTACCTATGAGCGCCGAAAAAAAAATCAAATTACTACTCAATGAGCTTTCTGATACAACTTCAATTATTAAATTTGTCCCTGACTTATTCACATTTGATCTAATGCATAAAACCGAATGGACAGACCTAAAAGGCATCCCGGTTGTAAGTGTTTTTGATACCCCGCTAAATGCAACCTACGCAAGAGCTATAAAACGCACAATGGATGTTTTACTATCTTTTATTATTTTAATGATATGTTCTCCGCTAATGGTTTCTATTGCTATAGCAATCAAAACAACCTCAAAAGGCCCCATCATTTTCAAACAAAAGCGTTATGGCTTAAATGGCAAAGAAATTAAAGTATATAAATTTAGAACGATGACAACGCTAGATAATGGTCAATCTATTAAACAAGCCCAAAGAAATGATTCACGATTTACCCCAATCGGCAAATTTTTAAGATGCACGAGCTTGGATGAGTTACCACAATTCATCAATGTATTACAAGGCAAAATGTCCATTGTAGGACCCAGACCCCATGCCTGTACTCATAATGAAAAATATCGAAAACTTATTCCATATTATATGCAACGACATATCGTTAAACCGGGCATAACAGGCTGGGCTCAAATTAATGGATGGCGAGGAGAAACCGACACCCTCGAAAAAATGAATAAAAGGGTTGAGTTCGATTTACACTACATTAACAATTGGTCATTATGGATGGATATAAAAATTATCGTCTTAACAATATTTAAAGGTTTTATACATTCAAATGCATATTAATGGTTTTCAAGCAATCCTTTAATAAGTGATGAATTAGGGTTTAACTAAAAATTAACGACTCAACTTCCTCAACCTTTTGTCTAACTAGATTTTTATCATGTCGACTTTCTATATTCAATCGAAGCAAAGGTTCCGTATTGGATGCGCGAATATTCATACGCCAATTTTCAAACTCCAAACTCACACCATCAGTTCTATCAATGTGTGGATTTAAAGGTCGGTAATAGGATATTATCCGATTTAAAATATTAGATACATCTTTTACTTTATAGTTAAGTTCCCCACTACATGGATAAGACGCCATACGCTCCTTCACTAAATTAGACAAAGACTTATTCGTTTTAGACACCAATTCAGCAATTAATAACCATGGAATCATTCCAGAATCGCAATATGCAAAATCCTTGAAATAATGGTGCGCCGACATCTCACCACCATAAACAGCATCTTCTATGCGCATACGCTCTTTAATAAATGCATGCCCTGTTTTTGACTGTACTGGTACGCCGCCAGCTATCTTAACTTGTTCAATCGTATTCCACGTTAATCGAGGATCATGAATAATTTTTGCACCTGGCTGCTTAGCCAAAAGCGTTTCAGCTAACAAACCTACCAAATAATAGCCCTCAATAAAATCGCCGTTTTCATCAAACAAAAAACAACGATCAAAATCGCCATCCCATGCGATACCAAAATCTGCAGCATGTTCTTTTACTGCTTTTGCAGTAATTGATCGCAACTCTGGCAACAACGGATTAGGGACTCCATTCGGGAAATGTCCATCTGGAGTTTCATTAACAAATACACATTCAAAAGGGAATCGATTAGCGATTTGGCGAATAACAGCGCCAGCTGAACCATTACCAGAATCCATCACAATTTTTAAAGGCTTTAACAAATTCGTATCAACATAAGTCAAAAGATGGTTAATATAATCCGTTTTTTCTGGTTCAAAGATACATTTACCTTTTGTACTAATATTTAAGAAATCTTCTTCTAAGACTCGTCTTTCTATTGCTTTTAAACCTGTATCTCCTGAAACGGGTTTTGAATCTTCAGCTACCAATTTCATTCCGTTATAACCCTTCGGATTATGGCTAGCCGTAATCATAATACCGCCACCGACTTTTCGATTAAACGTATTATAGTAAACTTCTTCGGTACCACATAACCCAATATCAATTACGTCTGCACCGCTATCCAATAAACCTTTCTTTAATGCTGTTGCTAACATTTTACTTTCTAGTCGAATATCGTAACCAACAACGACTGATTTAGCGTTTAATTCACTTACAAATGATCGACCAATCTTATACGCTAAATCTTCATCCAAATCATCTGGAACCTTCCCTCTAATATCGTAAGCTTTAAAACAACTTAAACGCATATAACCCCCTAAAACTCTGTCGTATATTTAGTTAAAATCTTTACCATTTCTTCTCTAAATCGATCAACTGAAAATCTCACTGCATTTTTTCTACAAAGAACAGGATCCATATTATTTTTTTCAAATTGATAAATCGCATCTTTTAATAACGCAACCGTTTGCTCCCTGAAAAATATACCGGTTACTTGATCAACAATCGTTTCTAAGGCACCACCCTTTCCATAAGCAATAACGGGGGTACCACAGGCTTGCGCTTCAAGTGGTGTAATGCCAAAATCCTCTTCTGCTGCGAAAACAAAAGCTTTAGCACGCTGCATATAATCTTTTAGCACATCAAATTCTTGAAAACCAAGCAATTCGATATTAGGAGCTTTATCAATTATTTTTTGTACTTTCTTAAAATCAGGCCCATCGCCAATAATTACCAGTTTTTTGTTTGGCATTTCTCGAAATGCTTGAACAATCATATCGATTTTTTTGTAAGGCACCATTCGAGACGCTGTTAAATAGAAATCTTCCTTTTCTAAATACAAATTGAATGCGTCAGTATCCACTGGTGGGTAAACCACTAATGATTCACGGCGATAAACTTTCCAAATACGTTTCACAATAAAATCAGAAATTGCAATAAAGTGATCCACACCATTTGCAGTGCGCAAATCCCAAAGCCGCATCTTATGTAAAAAATAACGAACTATAATGCCTTTCAACCCCTTATCAAGGCCAGACTCTTTTAAGTACTGATGCTGCAAATCCCATGCAAACCTAATCGGTGAGTAGCAAATACAAATATGTTTTTGATTAGGACTGGTAATAACACCTTTTGCTACAGCATGAGAACTTGAAATAACCAAATCATAAGCAGAGAGATCAAATGTTTCTACCGCATAAGGCATTAAAGGTAAATAAGATCGGTACTGTGTTTTCGAAAACGGTAGTTTTTGGATAAAACTGGTAAAAACTTGGTGATCAGATAAAAATCCACGGTTCTTCTCTGGCATAAAATCAACTATAGTAAAGATGTCAGCGCTAGGGTAAAACTTCAAAATTTCTGCCAAAACTCGTTCTGCACCAGCATAGGTAACCAGCCAATCATGAATAACGGCTACCCTCACCTTAACACCTCAAGCACTTTTCTCAGAAATTGATCGGCAGACTGTTGCCAATTCATCCACTCGAAATATTCCGGTATAAACTTTTTTGCCACCCCTTCCTGCTCAATACCAGAAAGCGACTCTAACCAAGCGAGTGCATCATTTGTCTTGGCATACATAATTTTTTCCTGCCCGATTTCACGATGAACATCAATATCACTGGCTATCACGGGTAGTCGATAGTGTAAGGCTTCGATAATTGGCAAGCCAAACCCTTCAACTAGGGTTGGGGAAACCAACGCAGTTGCGTGCTTGTAACAATAAATCAAATCAGAGTCATCTAGATCATTAAACATGAACAGGTTTTTATTATAACGTGGATGTTTTTTAACCCGTTCAACAAAATCATTCATCATCCATCCAATGCGCCCGGCTATGACCCATTTAGCATTGCTACCAGTAGACCATAAACGCTCAAATACATCTAACAAAAATGCATGGTTTTTCCGCGGTTCTACAGTACTTACCATCAAAAATACAGCGGCCGATGAATTAAAAACTTGCTTTATCAACGAAATATTTTCACAAGTAATAGATTTATACTTTCTAAAATCCACCCCTAAATAAAAATAATCCAATTTTGGAAAGCCATTGGTATTTATAATTTTTTTTTCGGCTACATAATCGATTAAATCATTGCGTACAGTTTGTGAAATTGCCAACACACCATCCGCGTTTCGCAACATTTTCATTATGAATTGTTGAAATTCTTCACGCCGAGATTCACCACAAAATTCAGAATGTCGAATAGGGATCAAATCATATAACACAAACACTATTTTTATGCCCGACTGTCGATAAACCTGCAAAAGCGGCCAAATTTCATCACGACTCCAGTTTGCATCAACCATCACTAAGACATCACCTGCACTGGGCTGAAAAGCAATCAGTTGCCCTAATTGAGACTGTAACTTCCTCTTTAAAACTGTTTTTAAATACGACTTTTTTAAAAGGTTGAACAACCCAAAAAAATGTACACGCAAACTATCTTTAAGCTGAATCACCCAGCGAGAATGCGCAAAAGTTTGCAAATTTAACGACCATTTTGATTTGGATATGGAATCCGCTTGCTTAAGTGGTTTCGAAGTAAAGGTATCGTCTGGCAGTGCAAACAAAGACTCCTCACTAAGAATAACAGCTTGCACCTCAACTTCAGACGACTTTACGCTCTGTTCAACCAAATTACGTACCACTCTCTGAATGCCTGTTGTCATGAGAGTAGAATAAGTGGGCGTACACTCTATTAAAATGCGTTTAGGCAAGAAATATTGTCCTCAAGGTAGTCTTCAAAGGAATAGAGGTTACCTCACCGATTAAACGTGTCAATCTATCTGCAGAACCTACCAAACTAGGTAATTCATTCGCTCTTACAAAGGCCGGATTCACCTGTACTTTAATGTCATAACCTGCCAGTTCGTTTAAAGTATCAATCACGGTTTGCAACGCCACACCTTGGCTGGAACACAGATTAACTATCTCACCACTCTGCTCAATCTCTATTAAACGCTTATAGACCTCACAAGCAAAGCGCACATCGTTAAATTCGCGCTCAACCTCAACATTACCCAGTTCAATCACTTTTTCACCGCGTTTAAAGTGCGCCACAATCTTAGGTATCACAAAATGCTCTGGTTGCCCCACACCCACATAATTAAAAGGGCGTGTCACAATAATCGGTAACTTATCAAAATAAGTACGCGCCACATGCTCCATCGCCAACTTGCTCATGCCATAGTGATTGGCTGGCATTGGGCAGATACTTTCATCCAACACTGCTAAGCCTTGATTGCCATAAACGGTTGCACTACTCGCCAATATCACTTTACTAAGTACTAGGTCTGATTCTACCAAAGCATCCAACAAATTCTGAGTGCCTAATACATTTACCCGATAAAAATCTTCCATCACTGGATGTCCTACAAATGAAATCCCTGCTAGGTGAATTACATAACCAGGCCTGGCGGTTTTTAGCACCTGTGCAATCGCATCTTTATCGGTAATATTACACACAAAATCAGTCGAAGAACTCGGGTTTTTTAGACAAGTTCCAAAAACACAAAACCCCGATTGCTCGAGGTGTTGTTTTAGATGACGACCAGTAAAACTATCAATACCGGTCACCAATACACGAGACCGATCTACTGAACTAGAATGAGAAGCCAATTTCATTCCTTCTCAAGTCTTCTTTTACCATCATGGTACATAATTCTTCCAAGGTTGTTTTTGGCTGCCAACCCAATTCGCGTTTGGCTTTTTCCGGATTACCGATTAATAAATCCACTTCTGCGGGACGATAAAACTTTGGATTGACTCGTACCACCACTTTACCAGTCGCTTTATCAATAGCTGTTTCGTTTTCAGCCGAACCATTATACTCCAATTCAATGCCCACTGCTTTAAACGCCATCGTCACGAAGTCACGTACGGTTTCGGTGCGATTGGTGGCCAACACATAAGTATCAGGTTTGTCGGCTTGCAACATACGCCACATGCCTTCAACATACTCCTTGGCAAACCCCCAATCACGCTTAGCATCCAAGTTACCCAACTCCAACACATCTAACTTGCCAAGCTTAATTTTAGCAGCACTATCGGTAATCTTACGCGTTACAAACTCACGACCACGCAATGGCGACTCGTGGTTAAATAAAATCCCGTTGCAACCAAAAATACCATACGACTCGCGATAGTTAATCACCATCCAATGCGCATAAAGTTTGGCCACACCATAAGGGCTTCTTGGATAAAACGGCGTGTTTTCAACTTGTGGAATCGCTTGTACTTCACCAAACATTTCAGACGTAGAAGCTTGATAAAAACGAATTTTAGGATTCACAATCCGAATCGCTTCTAGCAAATGCACACAACCCAATCCGGTAATATGTGCTGTTGCTAAAGGCTGCTCAAATGACACCCCTACAAAACTTTGTGCGGCTAGGTTATAAATCTCATCAGGCTGAATGTCGGCGACCATCCGAATAGAATTGGCCGCATCGGTTAGGTCATATTCCACCAAATGCAAATTCGGGTGGTTCTGAATTCCTAACTCTTCAATACGCCAAAAATTAACTGAAGCGGTACGGCGGAAAGTACCGTACACAGCATAGCCTTTCCCCAATAAAAGTTCGGCTAAATAAGCGCCGTCTTGACCGGTAATTCCCGTTACTATTGTTTTTTTCATAATGTACTCTGCTTTTTAACAATCCCAATTATTTTCTTTCAACAATTTAATATAATTCGATAATGTACGCTTAGATGACCACCCAAGAGCTTTAGTTTTCTTCGTTACAACGTCAGCTGTCATGCGATTACCTTTACGCTCTGGAAGCATTTCAATTTGGCCGCCAAAGAGTTCGGCCACTTCGACAATCGAAAAGGCTTCTGGGCTTCCGATGCCAAATTCGTCACCATAGCCATTTTCGCCTACCAATACAAGGCCGTCGATTATATCGTCAATATGGGTGAAGTTGCGTTTCTGTGTGCCTGGGCTAACAATTGTAAGCGGCTCACCTGCTTTCATCTTTTCGGTAAACAAAGCGATTAAGGTCGCATATTTTCCAGTAGCGATTTCGCGTTTGCCATAAACATTATAAAAATAGGTAATGGCATAAGGCACGTTAAACCAGTTACCATAATTCATCACCAATTCGGTGTTGGTGGCTTTTGTCCAAGCGTAGGGCGAAGCACTGCGTCCCATTCCTCCATCGCCAAATTTGGTACTACTCCCAGCATAAAGGATTTTGCACCCCACTTTGCGAACAAACTCCAGCACGGCAAAAATACCGTCTTTGTTGTAACGCCAAACTTTTTCAATGTCATCGAAACTTTGCTCAACACGTGAGTATTCACCCAAGTGGTAAACCATATCAGGATTAAATTGGACAAGGCTCGATATATCGACGGTGTCGCCTTTGATATAGTTAACATTCGGAACATGATTCGCTTCGGATCCTGTGAAGTAGTTATCTAAACTATAAACTTCATAATGGGGATTTTGTGACAGGCGTTCACACAGATGGCTGCCCACAAAGCCGGCCCCACCGGTAACAAGGATTTTCTTTTTGGTCATGGCTTAGTCCTTTCCAAATAAATCACGGGTGTACACTTTTTCTGAGACACTTTGTAATTCATCACTCATACGGTTGGCAATAATTACATCTACATCCGTTGAAAATTGTGTAAAATCTTGTATCACTGACAAATCATGAAACTCAGTTTGATGTAACTCAGGCTCATAAATGCACAGTTCAACCCCTAGCCCTTGTAAACGATACATAACCCCTTGAATTGCTGAAGCTCGGAAATTGTCAGAACCAGCCTTCATTATCAAACGATACACCCCCACTTTTTTGGGTTTACGCTCCATTATTTGATGCGTAATAAAGTCCATACGTGTATCGTTAGCGGCAACAATCGCACCAATAATGTTTTGTGGCGTTTGATCGTAATTGGCTAGCAATTGCTTAGTGTCTTTAGGCAAACAATACCCCCCATAACCAAAACTTGGGTTGTTGTAATGGTTACCAATACGCGGATCTAACCCTACCCCTTCGATAATCTGGCGTGTGCTCAGGTTATGCATTTCGGCGTAAGTGTCTAACTCGTTAAAATAAGCAACACGCATAGCAAGATAAGTGTTTGCAAACAGCTTAATCGCTTCGGCTTCAGTGGCGTCGGTAAACAACACTGGCATATCTTTTTTAATTGCGCCCTCAACCAATAAATCAGCAAAATGCTGAGCACGCTCTGAACGTTCCCCCACCACAATGCGCGAAGGATAAAGGTTATCATACAACGCTAAGCCTTCTCGTAAAAACTCCGGCGAGAAGATAATGTTGTCAGTACCAAATTTTTGCCTGATGCGTTGTACATAGCCAACCGGAATAGTTGATTTAATCACCATAGTAGCTTTTGGGTTAATGACCAAAACATCGGCAATCACAGATTCAATCGACTTGGTATTGAAATAATGAGATTCGGCATCATAATCGGTTGGCGTGGCAATAATAACAAGATCGGCATTCAGATAGGCTTGATTTTTATCCAGCGTTCCGATCAGATTTAATGACTTGTTGTCTAAAAAGTCTTGAATTTCGTTATCGTGAATTGGCGATTTTTTTGAATTGAGCAAATCCACCTTTTCCCGAATTACATCTAATGCCACCACTTCATGGTGCTGCGCTAACAACACCGCGAGAGACAACCCTACATACCCTGTTCCTGCTGCGGCTATTTTCACTTTTTTCCTCACTTACATATATAATCAAAATGTGCAGAATCATCTACCGCGCCATTGGCAAATGGGTCGGTAAGATCTGAACTATACTTCCCCATCAACAACCTCTGTTTGGGAAGTAAGTTTTTTCTAAAAAAACGACTGAAACTTGTTAACAACCTGCCCTTATCAGTTATTTTCACACAGCCATTTTCTATTATGACCGTTCCAGATGAAAGCTGCTCTGTAATACGAACATCCACTAACCTATGCTCCAGCATATACTCTTTAGTAAATACATCTTCAAAACCTGCTAGCTTAATTCCTCCACCTCGTTGATCAATTTTTTCAAGAATATAAAATGAAAGCGACCGATCAATGACCGTAGGAACGGATATTGCAAAAGAGTACCCTAACAACAGATAAATAATAAGGGCTTGTATTTTTTCAAAACTGGAAAAAAGACCAAAATATTTAATTTTCCACAATATAACCAAGCTGAGAAAAGCCGCGATCAACCCATCTAAAATAGCACTGTAAAATATAACATCGATTTTGAAAAATTTAACATGAACTAAATAAATTACCGACAACAAGATTCCAAAAATTACCAATCCTACCAAAAATTTTTTAATTTTCATTTTTAAAAACCAATACCTTATTCCCCAAATAACTAAACAATACCTGAAAAAACGTGGCTAACAAAAAGCCAACATGATGATTCAGCGCATAAACATCGGTCCATATAAACAAAATTACACCATGTAACAACGCGATAAAAGCATAGAGCAAACTGAAGCGCACAAACTGGGAAGATAGTGAATTCGTATGCCCGCGATAGACATAATACCTACTCCCTATAAATGAAACTGCAATTCCAAAACAGGCCGCGACCATATTCGCAACACCTGCCGATTCAAACTCTATAACAAGGAGATTAAAATTCAGCACAGAATAATGCACTAACGTTGCAGCCAACCCATTAATGATATATCGCAGTAACTCAGCCTTTTGCATGGATTACTTCATCGATAAAGGTTTCATAATCATGCGGTTCTACACCTTTATTTTTCACTACACCAGTCAGCATTAACATCATAAGTGTCATCGTTCCGGTCTGTAAAAAAACCAAAAGCAATACTCCCAATGCAATGGAAAACCATCCAGGCGTTGCAAAACCAAACATCTTAAGCAGTATTGCTAAAATACCAGCCATTACTGTCATACCAGCGATTACAGCAGAAGCAATGCCCACTCTAACCAACACATCTTCTGCGAACACCATCAGCCCCTTAAAACCATGCAGCACAAGCCCAACAAAATTCATTTTGCTTTGACCTGCATATCGTGGGCCTCTATCAAGCGGTTTTGTTTCAATACGTAATTTTGAAGAGAGTACTGTTCCGGCCACATGCATACCGAGTTCCTGCATATTCACAACTCGTTTGACAGCATGATATTTGAGTGCCATAAAGTTACCAAAGCTGATTTTTTTGCCCGAAAGGAGATTAAATATCAACTTGTAAACAACATAAAATGCTTTGAACTTCAACGTCTCGACACGGCTTTTTCTTTTAGCCACTACCACATCAACATCCTCTTTTTCAAGTGGCTGAATCAACTCCTTTATCGACATCGGAGTATCTTCACCGTCTGAATCCATTACAATCACAATTTGATTTTCATTCATGTATTCTGCAACATACCCTAAACCTATAGCAATAGCTCTTTGATGACCGACATTACGCTTTAATTTTATGACAACTCCATCTAATTTGGCGGACTGAATACAATCAACACCAAGGGGTTGCTTAATCGAACCATCGTCAACAGCAACGATATAAACATCATTTGCAAATACATTTAATAACTCAGAGAACAGCATACTAGAAGCTTCCACATCTTCATAAACTGGCGTTACGACAATAAATTTAGATTTTTTCATTTAGCAAACCCTTATTAAATAAATATCTAATACAAAAATCTTTTATTAGAGACCTTTGCACGAGAACCATTTGAAAAATGCAAAATATTCTGATATGCAAAGCCCGTAACTATTAAAATAAACCCATCAAAAAAACACCTCAATGGAGCAACAAAATGGCCTGGAAAAATCTAACCCAAACTTCCCTTGCTGACGCCTTTATATATCAGCATGAAGCCCTCACTGAGTTAGACGACCTCAATCAACTGATCGATTGGAAATCCATTGAATCCCAAATGAACACTATTAACAACAACCCCATGGGCGAAAAAGCTTGGCCGCCTTTAGTGATGTTTAAAATTCTACTGTTGCAAAGTTTTTATAATCTTAGTGACCCGGCCTGTG
>Ga0210009_1002904_pt1 | contig 11740 bp, 21 predicted proteins | sample CryGeyCG2114_065_FD_185457 | JGI IMG/M metagenome (GOLD analysis project Ga0210009, IMG submission 185457) | Groundwater microbial communities from aquifer - Crystal Geyser CG12_big_fil_rev_8/21/14_0.65 (SPAdes) (version 2) | ecosystem: Environmental > Aquatic > Deep subsurface > Groundwater ... | reverse complement strand
TAGAAGATCAAGCTACGCATTATTTTAGCTACGCATTATTTTGAAAGGCAGCAGGGCTTATTGAATGATATAGGTGCAATATTTTTGATTCATATTGTATTTAACATAATATACATTATGCGAAGTTTGTTATTTGTTTCTTCTTAGGAATTTCGGGCGCGGCCATCGTCTTGCTTTTTAGTTAATCCGCACTTATGCGGATTTTATAAACTAAGAGGCAAAATTTATGTTAAATCACAAATTCAACAACGAATGGCTAGACAAATTAAAGCTTGACCCTTATCACGTTTATTTAGAATCTTTACGCGTTGAATTGGGCTTAAATCGCGCTGAATTATCGGCTCAAATAGGTTTAAGCCCTCATACCATACGAAAATATGAATCCGCATGGCAAGGCAAATCTAGGCCGCCCGTTTGGTATGAAATCCTTTTAAGGTTGCTTTGCGCTGATCTGTCGATTTTTGGCCAGGCTTGGTCAGATTCGCGCATTTTTCGCCACGACCATAAGCTATCAAGCCCTTATTTTAAGCATACTCGAATGGAACCCGCCGACATGAATAGCCAATATAGCCTAGTCCATAGACAACTTGAAAACCAAGTACGCGCCCTTTCTAGCGAACTTTCAGCCATAACAAGCAAATACACGGCCTTACAAGCTGAATTTGGCTTACTGCAAGCGCGTTTGGTTGAGATTGATGAAATTAAAGGCCGTTTGAAAGCGCATGAACAGGCGCTTAACACTGGAAAAGTGGTTAATATGTTTGGGCGATAGGCATAAAAAAACCGCCTTGAAGACGGTTTTTTTTTTTAATTTGAATTAACTCTCTTTATTAAGCTACACGCTTTTTTCGTATCTTTTCTTTAGCGTCTTTTTTCGACTCACTATTGAACCAATGCAATTTTTTAATATTTACACCTTTCTTTTGAGCCTCAGCAAATGCACGAGAAAAAATCCTTGTTAATTCACTATGCATAACTTTTGTTTTTTTAGATAATGCGTCCATGTATCTATCCCCTTTATTGTTTTGCTTCAATCACAAGCCAACCGCCTTGATTGAAAACTCTAGCACTTGTAAGAGGAGATTTATTTACTGTCTCCTCTACCAATTTAAAAATTAATTTCATTTCTTGACCACGTGCAAAAACTTTGACTTGAGGCACGTGCTGTATAATTAGCGCATTTGAAGTTAAAGCAATGATTGCACCAACAATATCCTCTGCTACATCAAGCATGCCAATTTCTAATTCATCTTTGTAATCTGGGTTTGATTTTGGATTTAATCTCAAATCAAGAACTTTATGGCAATTGATGCGCTTCGCTTCTATAATTCCGATAAGAGCAACATATTCTTGTGTTTCAGAATGAATGACAGCATGTGTATATCTATTACTTTCAATGCTTCTACATGTATCATAATTAGCCATTTCAATTGTGTCTTCATCTGCAAATTTAGCCGAAATCTCATCCCACTCAGCTTTTAAAGCTGTCTTTACAGTTTCATCTAATTCTTTTACTTGATACATGATATCCCTATTAGTTCAATAAAAGGCAACGGATTATATAATATATATCTGCTAAATATCAAAATTATATAATTTTTTTATATATCTACTATATAACAAACTTCCTTAAAATACAAAAAAACCGCTATAAACAGCGGTTTTTACGATTTATTGCGGCCTTTTGTTCTTGCTCTGATTTGGTTGATAACCCAAAGGCCAAGGCACCGCCGACAATTACACCGACGGCGCCATTTCTAACGTCGGACGGACTGAATGCTCATTTTTTACTTTTACGAGCCTTGATGATTCCACCGCCTTTTTTATAGCGATAGCCCTTTTTTAAACGCCCGTTTTTCTTTGTTGCTTCTGATTTTGTAGCCATGTTATTCACCACCTTCAATTTTTAATACTAATCGATCAATAATCTTTTCAGCGTCTCTATGTCGCTTTGAATGCTCAAGCAATAGGTCTCGCTGTTCATTCAGTCGCCACTTTATAAAGCCAAGATGCGCCCAAACAGCTGCATATGCACCCGCCGCGCCAACCAAACCCGAAACTATGTTACCTTCCATGACCACCTGGCCTAGTCGTCTAAATCGGTTGATTCTTGAACGGCCACGGCCACTGAATCCGCAACCGGCGTTAATATTGTTGGATTTACGCCCATATAAGTACCCCCGCCCATAATAACGGCGAATAATAACCACCCTAGCCACGTTTTTTTATTTTTCATGCTAAAACCCCAAACTATTTAAAATCCCATCTTCATTTTTTGCCACAGGCGGCGCAATAATTTTTCGATTTTGCAACCACATTAAAACCACGCTACCGAGTACAAACACAATCACACCGATTAGAACTTGTTGCCCCATGTACTGCACGGTTGGATTCATGCCGTGTACTCCATCCCTGCAGATACACCGCGCATCAAGTCATAATCGGCAATCTCTCTACCGTTCTCATGATAGATAATTGCATCGACAATATCTTTAATGTGCGGCTCGATTTGTTGAATCGGTTGATCTGGGTCAATACCTACCTTGGCCGCCACATGATTAACATAGCTTGTGGTGTTGTTTTCAACCGGCGGCGCATATCTGTCGATCATTCCGCGGATGGTTTTAAGCCCATGCCGATAGTAATAATTTGATATTAATATCGTTAGGGCACGGACGCCATTTTCCATTTTATCGAATTTGATAAATCTGCCATCATCACCAATCTTACCTTGCCAGCTAATCGCGTTGGCTTCAATATTGCCCGGGTTGTTGTTGCGAATGCCACGCGGTAGCCTTAGTTTATATGCCATAAATACGCCTAAAATAATGATTAATCCAATGATTATTTGCTTATTCATTGTTGTTTAAACAGGCTGAATAACTTGCTCAACTTGAATCGGAACCAATGGACATTCAAGCGTTTGACCATCTGTTAACGCAACATCAAAATTCACGCCTGATTGGTCAAAGCTATATTTGCTTAAACCATATTGATAACGAATGCACAGGATGTTATCAGCATCACGATATACCACGTCATTTGACTCTAAATTCGCTGTGTCATAATCAACACCGTCAACCGTTAAAACTGACCCCAACAAACTAATAACAGGCGCTTGAATTTCTGAAAATACCGCCTGTGATTGTAATTTAATATTCATTAATACCATCTCCCTATAACTACAAGATCAAAGATCTCTCCACCCACATCTGCGACACTGTTTTTTGATCGGTTAATTGTTACCGCTGTGGTTGTCTTAGTAACGATTGATGCGCTTTTGGTTGAATAATCACCTGCGGATGCTGCGCCTGGCGTGTAGCTTAATGAATAATTTGTATCAATCATTACTGCTGGAAAAGGCCAGTTAAATTGAGACACGGCTACTGCTTTATTTGATTGACAGACTAAAGCACCGTTTGCGTATGCATCATAACGGCCTTGCGCATTTGAACCACTAAACAAAATCCCGCCAGTTGGAACTCCGCCGACTTGAGAAACGGCATTTATTGCGTTTCGCGTATGAATAACATTTGCAAATTCTGCTGTTACTGCATTAGGCGACGTTTCATCTTCAACAATCGACCATCCTCTTTGCGCGTATGGAAGCGAACCGTTACCAAAGACCGCATCACGAACAACAATACCAATATGCCCCGCTGTCGGAATGCTGGCATAGGCTCTCCCGTCTGTATCGCGTCCAAAAATAACATCCCCAGTTACACCCGAATCAGATAAACAGATTACTTTCGGCAATAGCCAGTTATTATCCGTCGGGAATAGATAACCAGATACCTCATATTTAAGCTTTTTATAGTAAGAATAGACATCAATCGTAAACTTGACCATAATTGCCGAACTCGTTGTCCAAGGTAATTTGATTTTTACTCTTGTCGTTGCAGGCACCGAACTAGTGCTATAAACAGCTAAAATTGAACCTAGTTTAAATCCATCAACATTCCCGTCCATCCCATACATAGCAGCGATATAGTCTTTTATTGCTTCTGTCGTTAGTTTTTTGGTCTCACCGCCTTGGTCGGCTGGAATTAACTCTGTACCGTCTAGGTTTAAAGCTTCATTTAGCAATTGATTAATTTTCATTTTTTTTAAGCCTCTATAAATTCGCCGCTTTGGGTTGTCAAATAATCACCCGCTTGCGTTTGCAATGTATTAATAGGAACTGAAACCTCAGTCCCCGTCATAAATTCTTCAAAGACCACTATTTCAGCGTCTGCGCCTTGCGATACCGCACTTAACTCTGCCCCTGTTGCCACTTTAATTTCTTTTTCTTCACCTGCTGCCAACGGCCAACCATTAACAGCCATATTGCCAGCCTGACCAATCAATAAAGGGTTTGCCCCAACATTTTTGACGTGTAGCGCATACCGTCCTGAATCTTCTGGCGCAATAATCACTTCCGCCCCAGTTACGGTATACTTTGTCGTTTTAATACCGAGCAAAGGAACTGGCTTTATATCTTGAACCGTTGGTAAATTACTTACCTGAATGCTTGACGGGTGGTTATTCACCGCGATTTCTGTTGGTTGGTTGGTTACCTCAAAATTTGCAGGAAAATTATCTACCGAAACAGACGACCCCGCCTTAATTGACAGCTCCGCATCAGCGGCCATTTGCACCTGTCCAACATCAATTCGAGTTCCTGGCACCAATCCGACCAATGAACCCTCGGCAATCTCAACCGCGTCCATTTCCTTTACTTCAAAAGGTGCGGTTTCGATTTCTACCGTGACCGCTTCAGCGTTTCGGTTTACAAGTGTTATTGATCTCGGCTCTTGTAAATCAACCGACTGCTTGTTGCGAATAGTAAAAGGCGAGAAGTTGCCCGATATTTCGACCGAAGCCGAAGCATAGGCCACCCGCATAAATCTATGCTCTATATTGGTTCCGACATTTTGGCCAGGCTGAATAACGAATCTCATTATTTACGCCCCTTAAACATCATCACCAACCCGACAACCACAACAAAACCAACAATATAAAGCAGTGTTTTATTATCGGTTGTCAACTGCGTTGAAACTCCCGCTTTAAGATTTTCAGCTAGATTTTTAACGGTTGATACTGCACCGTTTGCGGTACTTGCCACTAATGATGTTTGCTTGTCTGCAAAATTAATTAAGTCTTTTGAATTTCCAGTCACCGCGTTGAGTGCATCCCCTGCAAAATTCATTTGCTGACCATATCCGCTTTCAAGTGCCGACATAGTTTTGCTGATCGAATCACCTGCAAAATTTAGCGAATCCTTACCGAATGCAAAACCATCTTTGAATGTGTTGTCTGCAACGTCTAATGCTGTTTTTCCAAAGTCAAAGCTTTCATTCAGTGCATCACCTGCCAAACTCACACCCGAATCAATGGCTTGGTTATTGTAGAAAAGCGCATCTTCTGACGTTTGCTGAACCGCATCAACTGCGGCGCTGGTCATATCCGTTGCCGCGTTTGTTAAATCTGCTAGCCCATTTGATGCAAATTCATTGGCTGATTCAATCGCGCCTAGATCGGTTTGTTGAATATTAACGGTTGAGTTAGCACCCGAAGCGGACGCACCGACCCCGCCATTTTGCATATTCAGCGAATTATCTTGATTTACCGTTGTCCGCTTTGAAGTTCCGCCAAAAAAGCCCATTATTTACCCTTTAAAATCCAAACGACCGCAACCACGGCAACCGCTCCGACAATCAACATCATTTTCCAATCAAGGCTTAATCCGTTATTGCCGAATTTTTTAGAAAACGATGCGGAAACGTCACCATCAGCGGAGGCTTTTCCGCCGCTGATAGAACCGCCGCCCGTATTAATGCCCGGAATGCCTGCCATATTCATTTTTTAATCAATCCTAATTTTTTTGAGAATACAAAAAGCATGACTAAAACGGCCAAAATCAAAAGCCACTTTAACCACCCGCTTGATGATGACCCTGTAAACCATCCAGTACCAAAGCCAAACAGCCCCGATAATGCAGGGATTAAAAGCAACGGCATTATTTACGCACCATTAAGATAATCAGCACCAATACAACCAGCACACCTAAACCAATTCCACCCCACAATAAATAGTTTGGTTGGTTTGTGGCCTGACGATTAACAAGCGTTGAACCGTCATTATTAACGCCTTTTGTTACCTGTTGAACCGCGCTCGGCGTTGCCGTTTGTGCTGGCTTCTCGGTGCCCTTTTCAAATACGGCACCAAAAGCGCCGTATACATCACCCCATCCGATATTTTTCATATCGTCACCTTATGCCTGAGCCAAAGCGGCCATAGGCGAAGCTTTTGGATTAACCGCGTTCTCCAATGTATGGATAACCACCGCAATATCACCCGCCGCGCTAACAGTCGGTAAAAACTCAAGTTTTGTTCCAGCAGTTTGGAGCATATCCGTTAAACCGAAATGCGTCATAACAGGCGAGAATACAAATTGATTAGCAACTGTGTTCAACTTCTGACGCTTCAGGTCATTTGCGTTATCTGCTTTCATAACCCACACAATTTCTTGATTGTTTCGGCGTACTCTAAATTCATCAATACGGCCGTTATCTTTAAAGAACATACGACGGATTGCAGGACCCGTTTCAAAGGTTTTATAGTTGTTAAGCCCTGACATCCCAATTGCAATATTTTCTTGATAGATTCTTGGCAAAACTACACGCTGACGATAAGAAGAAGCGAAATAATAGCCCGATAGACCCGGCACTGAACCTGCATCAATTTGTGCTTGTGTTGCCGCACCAACACGAACTTTTAGCACCAAGTTGTCGGTGATTTCAGTTGCCAAAGCGCTTAAATTTTGCCCTGCATCTGTTTTAAGAGATAGGTCTTTAAATGGAATACGAAGAATGCCAGACTCTGCCGCTTCACCGAAATGCGCGTCTAGGTCTTTAAAATGCTGACCGTCAACATTTACAATGCTGTCACCGTTCAACACCAATTCGATTTGTAAAACCTGATCTATATTGATATTTGCAAGACGCAAGGCGATTTCATCATATACAAAGCCTGTATCTAGCTGCTGAGTGAATACGTTACTGTAGCCACCGCCATTAAAGCTATCTAACTGTTTTCTACTTTGACGCATATCAATCCCCCTTTATCGAAGAACGCGACGCACTGCGTCAACGTTATTAGATGCATAAACAACCGCCAAACTTACGATCACAATCAAGCCAATCAACATGGCAAATTCTTTACTTTTAATTTTCATCCCTAAACCCTTTTTGAAAACTGAAAAACATCAACTCTATAGCTGTTGTTTTCAATTGAATCAAAACGTTTTCGGAAACTGTCAAGTTTTTTTTGTGGTTTTTCGGAAAATAAATACAAAAAAACCGCCGAAGTGGCGGTTTAAATAAAAAAAATGCGCTGATCCACTGTCACAACTAGAAATAATCAACCCCGTTAAAAGTGCCGTCTTTTTTAACACTTAATCTCACTGGATTATTTTTCCCGCCCTGCTTTATACCCATAAAAATCGGCTTATTATTTCGATAGGTGACGCGGCCTTTTTTAATGATGATTCCTCTTGTCGGTGTCCAAACGATAAACTCCATGGGGTTTCGTGGGATTTCCGAAACATCAACACCGATTCGATCAGCCATGCTTTGCGCGTCTGTTTCGGTAGAATGCTGAAATACGTTAATAGCTGTTGAATTATTTATTATTGTTTTGTCGACTTCCTGGCCACGTTGCACCGTACCCATCAACACCATGCCAAACCCTAACCCCTGGTTAACCAGCCTACCCCAATGTTTTTGCGCTCTGTTTGTTTCTGCAACCGCTCCCAGTTCATCGGCGATTAATAGCGTTTCAGCCTGTCGATTAAAGTTGAAAGCGCATCCCGCCCAAAAATCAAAGTCTTTTTTATCATAAGAAGCAAACGCAATCTTTGAATCTTTTTCTGATTCTTTTAGCATTCTCAAAAGCTCGGATTTATCCTCAACCAGCTCAAATCCTAATTGGCACCATTCCGTTTTGGGGTCGAATGCTAATACACGGCTATGCAAACTTTCAACGGCCTTAATAATTGTCGTTTTCCCGCTCCGCGTTTTACCTATATTTAAAATTGTTTTTCCGTCTGTCCGTGTCATATTCATGCTGAACCCCCCCACCTTCATTTCTTCAAAATCATGATCGATCACATCAGACCCTTTTTCTTTTTTCTTAGGCTCATTTTCTTTAGCTAGCTTTTCCCGTTTTGCGGAACTTATTGACACGATCAGCGTATAAGATGACCATGCCGCCAAAATATAGTGTTCCCAATTTTTGTACATTTCAGCCACTGGATTATCAGGCCACTTTTGAACGACGATCACCGCCCATGCATCACCGAATTTTCGATAAACTTCCTCTTCAATTTCCAATCCCATTAAAAAACCCGCGTATGTCTTTACGACTCCTACAATTGCATCAGACGTTAAACGCTCTTTTTCATCATTCGATAACTCTGGCTTATCTGGAACGACATTTTCACCACTTTCGTTTTTTTCAGAAATTTCCGATAAATCAACATTAAATTCCAATGCTAATTTATCCCATTCTTTTTCAACCGTTTCTGGTGAACAATCTACCTGATTCATACTATCTCCCGAACAATCGTTGAAAAAAGCCGCTTGGCTTCTCGGTAATTTTTTCGGAAACCTCAGCCGCTCGATCAGTCACGTTTTCAGTGATTTCCTTGGAAGTGTTTTCGACATTTTCCGAAAATTGCCGACATTCATCTAAAAGCTGTTTGGCTTTCTCTTGATATTTGCGCCCCTGCATCCCCAATTGCCCGAATCTTGAAGAATTGATATACAGCCGCGCACCATTTGCGGTTTCGTGGATTTCAAAATCCCCGAGCGCATCATTTCGGCCAACTGCCAAAGGTTCTTTTTTATCCGCCATGTCGCACCTCTAATTTTTCAATTTTTTTTGATAATTCCTCGATGATTTCAAACTGCAATGCATCCACCTCAACCAATGCCTTTAAAGCTGGAAATATAGGAGCCAGTTCCGGTAGTATCTCGGGAATTTTCGGAAGCATCCCCGCCAAACCCAACGCCCCTGCTTTTCGGAATTTTTCGGAAAATTCCGCCAGTTTTTCGGAATCCACGACTTTCTGCAAATGATGCTGTGCGGCCTCCCTAGTACGCTTCATTCGCCATAATTTTTCCGACAAACTCATTTCTGTTTTTTCGGAAACGCTTCCGGAAATTTCCGAACCTTTTTCAGCTTCAAAAGCTGAATCCATCCCATAATAATCACTCATAAACACCTCACTCACTAAAAAAATCAATTCCGTATTCATCAAATAAATATTCCATTGCCATTTCTCGTAGAAGATATTCATCCTCCCTAAATTCACTGCCTCGCAACTTATCGACAATCGAATCCAGCAATTCGGGCACAATTGCCCATTGCTTATAGATTTGATCTAGCATAATTGGGATTTTTTGCTTTGTTATCGTGGCCAGAACAGCGTTAAATTCAAAACCGTTGGCAACCAGACCTTTAATTTCATCTTTAAATTCATAAATACGCGCATCAACTTCACTTTTAGCCCTAATCAGCGGAATTTCATCCCGAATAATAAAGTTACACTTAGTGTAAGGACTCCAAGCTTGCGCGTTCGCCTGCGGCTCCGCTTGTTCCTGCGCCTGTTCAGGTTCTACTTTTTTCCATTCGTGGAAACGCGTTTGATAGGTTTCATCATGACCAACAAACCTAACGCCTTTAATCAACGCCTTTTTTGAATAGGTTTCCTCAGTTCTAACAATCTCTTTTTCGACAACGATCTCGTGCTCGTCCATCATCAGCACATAGTTAAACCAGTCGTTATTTCTGCAATACTGTCGCAATTGCTCGGCCTTTCCCGACAACTCCAAACCACGCCTTTTAATATCATCATCAGACAACCGGCGCATTTCACCCCAAACGCCCTGCTTTGCATCACCGAAAAATTGAAACTGTTTAACGCGGTGAGTTCGTGCCCAAGTTGTGACACGATCAGCCGAAGTCATCACGTTTGAAGGCGCTTTATTTCCGTCGAAGTTTTGAAGGTTTTTAGATATGTACTTAATAATGTACCCTGTCGGGTGCCCAAGATGCGAAAGCATCCGCTTGATCTCTAGTCGTGGCACTTTAAATACTACACCCTTATTTTTATCTTTAATCGACGGCTCAAAACGAATAAAACCATCTTTATTAACCAATTCTTTATTATCTTCTTGCATTGAATATCGCTTAAATACGTTATCAACAATTGCTGGAGACTGCCCTGGCTGCACCCAAATCATTAAATGCCAATGCGGCGTTCCGTCCTTGTGTGCTTCCGCTACTCGAAGACCAAAATAATCAATGTTTGATTTACTAAGAACCGCCCTAATATCTTCCCATTTATCCTGTAAATGCTTTCGAGCCTGTGAAGGACTTGAACCGTCATAATAACTTGATTTTTTATGAAACCGTGAAGGCGCTGTGACCGTGTAAAATGTCGGCACATAACCAAGATAATTACCCAACTTCTCAAGACCCGCAACACGCGCCATCATTTGCGCCAAACGGTTTGACGGATTCGCCAAAGAATGCTTAACCACTTCCTCAAGAGAAAACCGCTCTCCGTCATCGCGTTCAATTTCCATTCCAGCCAAATATAACTGGTTACGCTTGTCGGCACTGCTTTGCTCTCGTAAAGCATTTTCAGAACAGTATTGAGAAACAAACCCCAAACGCCGCGCCAGTTCTTCTTTTTGTCGGCGTATTTCTCGGCGGTACCTTCTAAAAATATTGGCGTGATCTGTGAATTTAATAATAAAACTAAGAATGTCTCGGCTATACTCCTTTTCACCCTCGGCAAAATCACCCAACAATTTAGACCAATCCAAAGGCTCGATACTAATAAAGCCATCCTCATTGATAAGCGTCCTGATTTTTCCATACACTAAACCCATGCCCTGAACGGCTTGGAATTGCTCTGCATCGGTAGAATTTTCATTAACTGAGAAAGCATAAGAATGTTCGACAATATAGTCGTAAACTCGAATTGATATTTTTTCACAATGACGCTGTAAGGCTTTTTCGTTTTGTGCGCGTTTCGCTCGAAGTCTTTTATAATCGGTAATAGCTGATTTGACAGACTTGTAATAAATCTGAAAATCAAGCAACAAGTCCATGCGTTTAGGCTCGTTTTTTCCGTAAAGTTTTCGGAAAGCATCCGCCAATTTTACAAACCTTGATCTGACAGAATACCGAAAATCTTGTGGTATTGAGTCACAAAACTGATCAATCAGATATTCATTAGCGATTAGCTGTTGCGCGTTCATGCCTACAAAGCACCCAACCAGTTTTTAAATGCTTCCGCTTCTACATTCTCTCCGTCGACATAGATAGTTTTGCTCGCGTCTCTTAAATAATCCCAACACTCAACGACGATAAACCCGTCATCATTACTACTTGATATAGATCCGATCCGCAAAAAAAGTACGACTAAACCACCTGATTTAAACTCATGGAAAGAATGCAGTTTTTGAACTTCGACGCCTGATTTGAAAGTGAATTTGTCTGACATGATAACCACCCCTAGTTAATTGATTTGACCCCTGTTAAAGATAGGCGACCGTCGTCGCCCTAAGGGGTAATGATTCCCCAATCGGGGAACTTACGAAAACAATAATCCCCAGGCGGGCATTTGTCAATATATTTTTTCCCCGAGCGGGCAATATTGCAAAGCTTTTAATAAAGGTTAATAATA
>Ga0210009_1002897_pt1 | contig 11749 bp, 10 predicted proteins | sample CryGeyCG2114_065_FD_185457 | JGI IMG/M metagenome (GOLD analysis project Ga0210009, IMG submission 185457) | Groundwater microbial communities from aquifer - Crystal Geyser CG12_big_fil_rev_8/21/14_0.65 (SPAdes) (version 2) | ecosystem: Environmental > Aquatic > Deep subsurface > Groundwater ... | reverse complement strand
GCGTTGAGCCACCGTCCGGCCAATCAAATCGCCAGCCCGGGTAATTTTAAATACGGTACGCTTAATGGCTTCACCCAACTCCTGAAAGTTGGCTCCGGACATCGCCTTGACGGTATCCAGGACGACACCGGGACCACTGATCCCAACATTGAGAACTGTTTCGGGTTCACTCACGCCATGAAAAGCGCCGGCAACGAACGGGTTGTCTTCGACAGCATTCGCGAAAACGACAAACTTCGCGCAACCCAGTCCACCACTATCTGCCGTAAACTGAGCGAGCTCCTTGATCGTGCGTCCCATTTTGGCAACCATGTCCATATTAATGCCAGCCTTCGTTGAAGCGACATTAATGGATGATGTGATGTGCCTGGTGCTGCCAATTGCTTCGGGAATTGCGTCAATCAAGGCACGGTCACCGTTGGTGCAACCCTTCTGCACCAATGCACTGAAGCCCGCCAGGAAATCAACACCCACGGTATCGGCAGCCCGATCCAGGGTTTGCGCCAATTTCACAAATCCATCGCGATCAAACCGATCGGCCACAATCGCCAGTGGGGTAATGGAAATTCGCTTGTTGATGATGGCGATTCCAAGCTCGCGCTCGACACTTTGGGCGACACTGATGAGTTTCTCAGCACGTCGCGTAATTTTTTCATAGATCGCTTGCTGCGTGCGTTCCAAAGATTCACATCCGCAGTCACGCAAACTGATTCCCATGGTGGTAGTCCGGATGTCCAGATGCTCCACTTCGGTCATGCGTAAAATTTCGAGAATTTCGTCAATTTGCCAGGTCATAGGCGCAAAGATAAGTTGAGTGCCAAAGCTCTGAAAGCGGAAAGCCTGTTGGTTACAAATTGGAGAAAAAGAGAAGCCCTCGTCGAACAAGGGCTTCCGCTGAAATCTGGTGTTAGGAATTAATTCTATTCGCCGGGTTCCACTATTTCCAAATCCACGCTACCCATCCCCACGCTAATATCAAATGTCAACTGATAATCATTGCTGCCGAAATTCGGTGACCGATAGCGCGTTTTGCTTTCCTGAACGAGCCCCATCAAATTTATTGAGGAGAATGGCGAGGAGTTGACCGTCACCGCGATGTCCAGATTTTTGGGGACGATCATCTTGAAACTCCCCATACCGACATCCGCTTTGACATGAGCATCACGGGTATATTCCCCGCGGAGATCCAGTGTTGCGGACCCCATTCCCACGCTGACTTTTAATTCCTTGAAATTGGCATTCCCCAGGGTCTTACCTTCGAAGGAACCCATTCCGTTATCCACCTTCATCAATTCCATGTGTACTGGATTGGGTTGTGTGATGGAAAGGGTGGCGTCTGAAAGTCCGCAATTGAATCCCAATTGGCTCATTTTGAGAGCGCCCAGATCTACATCTGCATCACCCAGCCCCATATTAAGGTCCAAATTATACAGGAGATCGCCGCTTTCTTTCAAGGTAACGACCCACCTGTTGTCATCACTGATTGAATTCCCCAGACCGAGCAGTTTTTTAAAATCGGAGAACGACTCAATATCGTGGCTGTGGGAAATTTCACCACTGCCACCAACATTAAGATCACCAACGCCACCCTCTTCACGGTACGAAATTTTATAATCAAAATTAGTCAGTGAGTTTTTCAAATCCAGCACCGCCATGGGTCCTTGTTGCTTGGTATTGACGCGCAGTTCCCCGAGTGGACAGTCAATTAATACATTCACCGTGGACGCAGTTTTGACATAAAAATCTCGTTGCAGGTCTTGCTTTGTTTCCTCCTGAGCGAAGGTCACAACGCTCAGGGAACCACAGAATACGGCCAAAAGTGCTAAATTTTTCATTATAACCTCGCCTGCAATCTCAATTCAAAACGCCAGGCAGCATTTGCGTTTTCTAATTCTCTGGCAACGGAGAGTCGCCAGTCCCCATCTTCATCCATGATGCTTGCACCGGCGGTATGCCGGAGATCACTCAGGCGTATCCCCTCGAATTTTTGCCATTGATCTGTTGTGGGAACCCCACTCCACGGTCTCGCGTAACCACTATCCAAAAATAAAACCAGGTATGGATCGATGAAAAATGAATCATGATTTCCGATCCACAATTCCACATTATTCATGACACTTTGGTCACCAGCCATTTCACGATAACGCAACCCCCGCAATGATCCATAGCCGCCCAGGTCGTTGTTTCTCTGTGGTACCAACACGCCGTCTGAGGTGGCAAAAACTGTTCGGTTGTATAAGATAAAATCACTGGAAATTGCCCATGCCAGATGCGTTGTGGCTTTATATATCTGAAAATTGGCATCTGAATATTCCGGCACCGTTTTCTCGGCATCCAATTCGATACTGAAACCGGTGCCCAAATACTCATTTGCATCTGAATTGAAATAGGTATTCCAGCCACCCCAGTTCCGCCAGGGATTGACACCAAACTCCAAATGAGCGGTCATTGCACCAAATTTTCCCTCAAATACGGTTGTATCTGCACGGAAGTTATTTTTAGTGAACAAGCCCCAGGTGGTCACATTCGGCATGGAACTATGGTCTTCGGAATACCCGCCAAGACGTAGATTGAAACCATGCTTGAAAGGTCGAATCAAGACATTACCGGAAACACCTCTGGCTTCGTAATAGTCGAGGTAATCCTCTCCAAACAAGAAGGCAACCAAGGAATTTTCGGTGCCTGATAGACGCCACATGTCTGGGGAGGTACTTCTATCGTACACACTCAAGTCAGCTAAAAATTTTGGTGTGAATACCGGAATAGTGAGCCCAACACCATAACGCATTTTCTTATTCCCGAATCCATATCCAACATAGCCGCGGAAGTTGATACCGATTTCCAGATCAAAATCGGTGCTTAGGGGTAGGAATAATCCTTCCTGACGATTGTAACGAATCTCAGGATTCTCGGTATTGTTCAGTGATGCACCAAATCCGGTCCAGACAGATATTCTATTTTCATTTTCATCTTCATCTTCATTGCAACCCGAATCCTGATGATCAGAATCATCATTCCAGGTTTCTTCGTCCCACTCCTTTTCAGTGCCATCGGCTTCAAACCATTTATCCACCAGAGGTGCTTTTTTAAATTCGATTCCTCCCAGACTGATTTCAGTCAAACTCCCTGAAACGCTCGCACCTTTATCCACACGAATCTGACCGCCACTAACCAGAATATTGCCCGGAACATTTCCTGTCGCCTTGATCCAGACATTTCCACCGTACACTTTGATGTTACCCTTCACCATCCCTTCGATGAGGACATCCCCCGCAATAATGGTTTTGTCTTCCACTAACGTGTCACCCGCCGCTACGGTCATCTTGGATTTAAAATTCTCCAACAGGGGAAAGTCCCGGGAACGATCTTCGTTTTGATTGGTGTTGTTATTATCATTTACGGCATGATTTTTCGCATCATCTGATATTTCAATATTTTGAATTTTTACGCTTTTCGCTTTGGAATTGGTCAGTAGCGAATCAACTACGCGGCTTAATGAATCTGCATCAACTTTGGTCTGAGCCCAACTTGTTGACAAGACAAAAAGTCCTAGAATTGTGAATGTCGTAAATTGCCGCATACTTGACCTTCCTAACGTTCGTAAATTTTAATTCGACCAATCTCTGTCGTGATACTTGCTTTTTCTTTACTGCCGGAATAGATATAAATCCTGCGCTGGCGATTTTTTTCGTCAGTCTTAAAGACGCCCGAGAGCTTCTCAATGCCGTCAATGTCGCCATGTGCTTTTAAAATCAACGACGGATTTGCTTCATGATTGTATCCAAGATATACTGAGCCAACGCTGGTTCTGATGCTCAAGCTGTCACCTTGCTTGGTTTTCTCCACAGCCCAATCATAGTCCACATCGCCCTGCTCAAGGTTCACGACGCCACTGCCCTCGTGTCGCACGACTTCCAAATTTCCCATTTTGAGACGAGCATCCAGTTTTCCCCTGAGATGCTGGATCGCCATAGAACCCATATCCAGACTTACATCCAGTGGCCCTACCATTTCATCAATATTCACATCACCATAATTCAAAATAAACGTGCCATTACCCGTGAAACCGGTTAGGGACAAATCCCCGGCCTGCATATTCGCCAGAAGACTATCCCCTTTGAGTTGTCCAATCATGAGATCGCCGCTACCGGATTGAATTTTTACATTCCCGATACCATCGGTGATGGTAATATCCCCGGCATTATTCTTCAAACTCACATTACCCACAAATCCCTTGAGATCCAGATTCCCACCTAATGTCGTGACCGTGGCGCGTCCTTGAAAATCCTGCATGTACACGTCACCCGCGCTGGTATTCACAGTTACCAACCCCTTGATATTATTCAATTCGGTATCACCACCGGCAACATGAATAAGAATCTCACCCGTGATGTTATCAACCGTGATATTTCCACCTGCACCATCCACAGCCACGCTGAAAAATGTCGGGACTTCTGCAGATAATTGATGGTATGCAAATGTATTTGAGTTGCCTGAAATGATGATCTTATTGCCATCAAATTGAACGGACGAAAACTCGCCCTCCCGGCGTTTTCCACGGTCTGTGTAACTGGAAAGTGTCTCGGTAATTTTAACCCGGTCACTCTGAGTTCCGGTTATGGAAACCATCCCCACAAAATGCATCAAACGAAGCTGTCCGCCGGGTTTTTGGTTGGTATCAACCAGAATTTTGGAGTCGCCAGCCTGAACACTTGCCCAAAGCGAGAAAATGAATATCGCACTGGTAAGGACTAATCGTTTCACTGGAGGCTGCCTTCGTTTTGTTCTGATCGCAATCGGGCAATGTTTTGTCTCAGTATTTGAGTGACATATTCGTTTTTGTCCACTTGAACCTGGTATTCGTAAACTGCGAGCAGGTCTTGATCCATTACCGTACCCAGCCGTTTAGCCGCTTCAGTTCGCATCCGGGCGTTGTCATCCGACATGAGCACGCGAATGTAGGCTTCCTGAAGATTATGGGTAATCTGATGGTCTTCCAATGCGGTGATGGCCTTTAATCGCACACCGGCATCAATATCCGTCAACATGGAGGTAACCAGTGCTTCCTGAACCTGGTCAACATCCTGGTAATCTTCCAATATTTTAAGCGACTTACGACGATGATTTGGATTCTTGCTATTTTTCAAAAGGTGAATCAGATAGTCTTGAACCACAGAGTTATCCGGTGAAACCGTCATTTCCACATCTTCGGTTGGCGCTTTAAAGTCAAAACTGACTTTGTCTCCTCCCTCGCGATCCGGTTTCATTCCCATCATTTTATAGTCAGAGCCTTTTTCCACCAGGCTGTTGAATAGTCGTGATTCCGGTGGCATGGACGGATCCGTCGCACCCTGTTGCGTAAGATCAGTCTGACGTTGCGGTAATCCGCTAATGACCAATCCAATGATCAAAGCCAGGGTCGCTAAGCTACCAGCCAGTACCGGGTGAACGCCGTGGTCTTTCAACGTTTCCCAGCGCCCCTTCAAAAATTCCAGGGCGGATGAGACAGGTCTGCGCTGGTAGCGAATACGACCCATTATTTCCTGACGCAATCCGTCGAATGTCTCCAATTCGATCTCCGGTTTTTCCAGGCCGGAGAAGATCGCATCTAATTTTTTCTCAGTACCATAAATAGATTGCCAGGTTGTATCCTCGAGCAACAATTGTTCGACCCACTGCTTTTGGGAATCTGAAAGTTCGTCACCCAAATAGAGGATAATCCATTCGCGAATCTTTTGGTTACTCATCTTATTCATGGAGTAATCCCTTCCTGAATAAGCGCTTTTTGCATCGTTTCCCTGGCACGAAAGAGGTAGCGTTTGATCGTTCCCTCACCCACTCCCAGGAGTTCTGAAATCTCATTCACTTTTTTATTCTCATAATATTTTAGGGCAAATACCGTCTGTTGTTGCGGTGGTAATTGGGTGTAAAGCCGGAGAATCGCTGAGGCAATTTCACTATCACGATCTGGCGGCGCTTCTTCATCTTCCGGTGCGGCGGTAACGTTCCAAAATTCCTCACTCGTATCCTGAAATACATTGTGATGGCGTTTTTTTCTGCGATGGGCATTGAAACAGGTATTGACCGTCATGCGGTACAAATAGGTGAAAAAATCACTCTCAAACCGGAAGTGGCCAATCTTATCGAATAGTTTGATGAACACTTCCTGGAAGACATCCTGAGCCTCGACGCGATCCCGTGTAATACCAATAATGACGCTCATGACCCGATCCTCGTAGTGTTTGATAATCTCATTAAAAGCACGGGTTTCGCCCTTCTGAGCCCGCTCAATGAGCTGGTTTAATTGTTCCTTCATGACCACTTCATTCACCGCAATTTAGACTCTTGGGTTGCTTTCGCGTTGTCAGCAGGATTCATAATATTTTTCTTAATGTCAGAATGGCTCACCAGACTGTTTCCAATGGCACCTTATCAAGGATCTGTCGGTCATTCGACCGGATATAAACCTCATGTTCACCAGATCATAAACGACGAATTTTAAGTCTAATGGATTGCAGATACGAGAAAAAATCAGAACCTGTAAGCGAATTCAAAATCGCATGGTTAATTTATTAGCTGATGAAGTAGAACTCAAAATAGACCAACATGAATCCAAGCCCCATGCCCGCGATTACTTGCCCCACTGTATGATGTTTCAGATGCACCCTGGACCAGCCCAGGAAGGGAAATAGCAACATTGTCCACCAGGCCGATCCACCTGTCAAAAACAGTAAAGCACCTGCCGGTCCGCCGACACCCGCCCCATGAATGGAGATTTTCCACCATCTATTGATGAATGCATAAATCAGGGTGTTCACCACATAAGCCGTTGCGAAGGCCAACACAATCCCTGGAGATTTCAGGAGTCCAAAAGTTAGAAACTGAAGGACATACAATGCGAAAAAAACTGGATAATGCCTGTTCCGATCTTCCCTAACCCGAATGTCCAACCCATCGATTCTGCCCAACCGTTTTTGGGCGATGAGATAGCCAACGGGTAAGATCAAACAAAACAAATATCCCAGCACAATGACACGCCAAAATGGCCATCCGACCAATGGCGTTTGCATGGGAATATACACCCACATGATTCCCGCCAATAAAAACGGATGGAGGATTACCGATATTAGTTCTGCAAATCGCTGCCTATAGTTCGCCATGCAATACACGCTCGGTATCAAATGCGATAACCAGCTCTTCATTGGTGGGGATAATGTAAATCTTGACAGGTGAATCCGGTGTGCTGATCAACCGTTCCCCCGCACCAGATTCATTCGCGGCTTCGTCCAATTTGAATCCAAAATTTTCCATTCCCATGACCGATTTTTTTCTGACGAGACTGCTATTTTCACCTATACCGCCGGTAAAAATGAGAGCATCCACTTTCCCAAGTGCTCCACTGTACGCGGCAATATATTTTTTCAGCCGGTAGGTCATGACATCTATCGCCAGATTAGCCCGTGCGTTTCCCTCGGCAGCTTCTGATTCAATTTCCCGCATATCGGAAGAGATGCCCGAGATTCCCACCAATCCACTGTGTTTATTCAGTAATGTGGTGGCTTCCCTGGAATCCAAATCCTCCCGACGCATAACATGCAACATCGCCGCAGTATCCACATCTCCGGATCGAGTTCCCATGATCAAGCCTTCAGTGGGTGTGAACCCCATCGATGTATCAATCGATTTCCCACCCTTGATCGCCGTTATTGAAGAGCCATTTCCAAGATGGCAGGTGATCATGTTGACCTCTTCAATTTTAACCTGCATCAGGTCGCGAGCACGCCGTGAGACATAATAATGTGAGGTCCCGTGGAAACCATAGCGACGAATCCCATGGCGCTTATAGAGAATATACGGGATCCCGTAAATGTAAGCGGCCTTGGGCATTGTCAGATGGAATGCCGTGTCAAACACTGCCACATTCTGGGTACCAGGCATTAATTGCCGACAAGCTTCGATACCTTTGATGTTGTGCGGATTGTGCAATGGCGCCAGATCAACGCAGGCATGTAATTCATTGAGCACCTCATCATCAATCAGTACTGATTTTGCAAATTTTTCGCCGCCGTGCACCACCCGATGACCGATAGCATCCACCTCTTGCATGTCTTTGATCACACCCCGACTGGGATCAATGAGCAGCGCAATGATATACCGGATGGCTTGTTGATGATCAAGAATCTCACCTGATAATGTCGCCCGTTCGCCTTTTGCATCTGTCTGCGATAACATAGCACCGCGCAAACCAATACGCTCCGCGACGCCCCGGGCGATTGCAGATTTTTCAACGGTATCAAACAGTTGATATTTGATACTGGAACTGCCAGAGTTGAGAACAAGGACTTTCATACTTTTTGACCTTCCGGTTTGGCATATTCGAAAAATCCCCGCCCGACTTTCCGCCCCAGATGTCCGGCACGGACCATTTTCTTCAATATGGGGCAAGGACGGTATTTCAAGTCGCCAAGTTCCTTGAAAAGCGATTCCATCCAGTAAAGTATCTCATCCAGGCCGATTTCATCGGCAAGCGCCAACGGTCCCCGCGTCATACTAAAGCCAAGCTTCATAGCTGTATCAATACCCTCTGCTGTGGCGATACCTTCCATCAAAGTGTACATCGCCTCATTGAGCATGGGTAAAATGACCCTGGTGGTGACATAGCCGGGATATTCGTAAACCTCAACATCCTGCTTGCCAATGGAGCGGGAAAAATCCCGAATTTTCTCATAGGTTTTGTCGGATGTTCGCAAGCCGCGGATAATTTCAACTACCGGAATTTTTGGCACCGGATGAAGAAAATGCAGACCTATAAATAATTCCTGACGGTAATCTGATGTCGTGGTGGCGATTTCTGTAATACTGAGGGTAGAGGTGTTGGTAACAAATATCGTTTCTGTCTCACACAACTGATCCAATTGCTGAAAGAGCTGTCTTTTCAGCTCGAGATTTTCAGGAATGGCTTCAATCACGAGTTCACATTCGGCGACACCGGAAATATCACTGGAAAAGGCGATTCGACTCAAGACCCCGCGTTTTTCCCCGGTTGTAAGCCCCCATCGTTCAATTTCCTGATCCATCTCCACCGATAATTTTTGGCGTGCCAGCTCAGCCGTGGGATCATCCTTTTCGATTAGGACAACCTCGCGACCTTTACCCGCAATTAATTGCGCCAGTCCTCGTCCCATTTGTCCGCCACCAATGATAGCCACGCGATTCATCAATTCGCCCGGCATCTGAACCTTCTGGTTGGCGTACATCAATTGTTCAAGTTTGTCAGTCATATTGCTCCAAAGACCCGTTTGGTTTTAATTATTCATGCCGACAAACTATGCAACCAATGGACCATTAACCGGTCACTGATGTGACGGCTTTAAAAAAATTATGCCATTTTAATGGATGTTCAGGTGGCGGTAATCTGAACAAGTGACGTTTTCCGCTAACGCCCAGTGAGAAGTCCGTTTTGGTATCAACGGTCAATACCGTTATCTGTGAATGGCGCCACCGGGCCAATTCCCGGCCATTATTGCGAATTAAAAAGGCTTTATCCGTTAGTATCAATTCCGTGTTTTGGTATTGCGGTGCCTCACTTTCGGGACCAAAATAGGCTGTCAATTCCGTAGATAGATACGGGACTTCACCATTCATCAACTCATGTTCAGTTTGCCAATTCATGGGCTGAATTTGATCTTTCAGCCGATCAATCCACTCCACAAGCGGAATTCGATCTCCTTCCGGACTCATCAAATGATAGTCGGGTTCCAAATTCCAAATCCGACCACAATTCTGACACTGGATGGTATAAGCGCTCGTTTCAACGATTCGGTCGTGAGCCCCACACGCAATGCAGCCCCACAAGAGCTTTTCAATTCCTTTGGTCATTCGATCGCTGGAGACGCTCTGGTATGCCATTTTTTTGGGGAAAATGGTTTCACGAATTTTCTCTGTCAGTCTAGCCCGGTCCACCTGCGCTCCCACGGGAATGACCGGATTGAACCGCACATGCACTCGACCTTTGCGCAGGACATTACTCCAACGTGGCCAGATTTCAAACGCACCATGAATTTCCACGGGCAAAATGGGCACCCTGCAGTGTTGCAATAATCGTATCGTTTCAGGAACGATCTCACCGGGTCTGCCATCCATTGACCGTTCACCCTCCGGAAAAATTCCCACGACCTTCCCAGCCGAAGTTAGTTTGATGACCTTTCGCAAGGCTGGTAAATCCTGGACATGGCGTCGAATGGGAAATGTGTATAAACGATGCATAAACCATTGTTTAACCGGGTTTGTATAGGCATCAGCGGTGGTGACAAAATGAACCGGGACCGGGACAAAAATCCCCAAAAGGAACGGATCGAAGTAACACGCATGAGGGGCGACAATAATAAAATTTTGCGCATCGGGAATATTTTCCAGCCCCTCGGCAGTGATTTTAAATCGCCACCGGAACAAGAATTGTCCCAGAATGAAGGCACACAAATAAACCCAGCCTGGCTCTTCAGCATCTGGCGCATTTATTCTAAATCCCCAAAAGGGTACCTCGCGTTTATAGATTTTGTATCGTTCACCAAATTTATTAGCCAATAAAGACTCTTCCACCAGAAGCAGGTAGATGCTGCCAATTGTCAAGTTGAGGGAAACTATTATCACCGCAACCAGCCATGGCATTTCAGCGGTGAGCAGTGCTCCCATGATCCACAGCTGCAGTGACCACCATTGTGGATGACGATTTCGGGCATAATACCCAATTCGAACCAGGCGTCGCGTGTGAAGTCTAAACAACCCGGTAGGTTGGCCAAGTTGCAGGATAAGGAAATGCGATCGTATTCCAAAAATCAAACCGAGTAGCATCAATATATTCCCCGACCATCTGGTTTGGAAAATTGCCGTTTGGGGCAGGAGTGGCCGCAACCATTCTTCTCCAATAGCGATGAACAAAATGACGAGTCCGAGCCAGAGCAAGGCGTTGCGGATGAGTTGGAAAGTCAGTCTAGGCAGCATTTGCATGGTAATTTATTACGCTCCTCCACAAGTTTCTATACACTAAACTTACCCTTTTCAGCACATTAAATATGCTTGCTGCGCTTTGACCCCTCGAATATATTTGAATTCCGCACCTGAACAATTGGTTCCGAACCAGTTCACAAATGAAAATGGAAACTTCCATCCTTCCGGTGTGTAGAAGAGCCGAATTCGTCAAAAGAGGTTGAAAATGAAATTCGAGAATGAAGTCCTGAACGAAACACTGATCATCCGTGTGAAAGACACGACGTTTGATGCCCGGGGTGTGAAGCAGTTTAAAAGAGATATGTTCCTCGCGATCAGTGAATCTGACTTTAAAAATATTATCGTAAACCTGGAAAATGTGCGCATGGTCGACAGCACCGGCCTGGGTGGGTTACTCTTTGCCAAGCGTCAAACTGACATCCGGGGTGGTCGCTGCTATCTGGTAAATCCAAAATCTCGTATCGTTTCCCTGCTAAAAATTTCCAAGCTTGAAAATATTTTTGATGTTGTTGACACGGAACAAGCAGCCCTAGAGGCAATCGCTTAATCCCTGAACTGCACCCTCCCTTTTTTTAGTTTCTGACATAATGAAAAACCCACACTTTCGTGTGGGTTTTTTCAATAAAACAGGGACAATAATTACCTGGAAGCGGGGGAGACAACCAGATACATGCCCCTGCAGATTATCTGTGACTAATTTAGTCTCAATAACATCTCGCTGTCAACATTATTTTTATGGTGG
>Ga0210009_1002887_pt1 | contig 11788 bp, 14 predicted proteins | sample CryGeyCG2114_065_FD_185457 | JGI IMG/M metagenome (GOLD analysis project Ga0210009, IMG submission 185457) | Groundwater microbial communities from aquifer - Crystal Geyser CG12_big_fil_rev_8/21/14_0.65 (SPAdes) (version 2) | ecosystem: Environmental > Aquatic > Deep subsurface > Groundwater ... | reverse complement strand
ATCCATGTCTCTAAACGATATCACTCTTCCGTTTTTTGCAACGACTACTTTGTATTGAATATATTCCCCGCTTATATCGGAATGCGATGTAATTTTAACTACATCTCCAACTTCCGCGCCGATCCATATACATTGTGGATCGCTATCTAATATTTTGGGTAAATTAACCAAGTAACAAAACAGCTCATTATTTAGCAGCGATACAACTTCTTCACTAGACATAATTTCGTGTTTTGAACATAGAGGACCATTAGGAATTATTAATACAAAATTTTCATGAAGGTATGTTTTAATTCGCAAATGCTTATATGAATTAATCACTTTTACTGAATACACTTTAAATGGGTTTTCGGAAACCAATATAACATCGCTAGGATCTTTAATTCTGGCTAAAAGTTTTTTAAGCTCTTGTGAATGCTCTGCGTATTTACTTCCTTTTGCTAGCAAGTATATTAATACAGCTCTACCACTAACATCACTAAAATAATCTAATCTTACATATTTGTTATATTGCATTTCCCGTCTAAATGTTTCTTTGTCTTGTTTTGGAGCAGTTCTCGTATATTTTCTCCAATGCTTAGCAAACGTATGCAGGTTTAAATATTGATTATATTGAGCATCTGTCATTTTGGTAATTTGTACTAGTTATAGTATTAGATTAGTTATAGTATTAGATTAGTTATAGTATTAGATTAAATCTTTTTTGTCAATTTTATTGACTGTAGTATAGACTTATTAAGTCTCACGTGTTAACTTTGCTAATTATTATATATCAATATAAACTTATTTCATATTTCATAAACTAATAAAATATAATTTAAAACGAAAACCACATTATAGTTAACCAATTAATCTTTTAATTTTGCACTACAGTTAACTAAGCAACTTGTCAACTTTTTCTTTGCATCACATCTATAATGAAACATTCTTGCGGTGCTGTTTTATATACGATAGATCCTACTACAAATAAATTAGGTATTATTTTAGGAATGGAGGGCTGGCATTGGTTACCGTTTAAAGGTTGTGCAAATGTTGGAGAATCTTTTGAAAAAGCAGCAATACGCGAAATTAATGAAGAAACATGTGGGTTGGTTAATATAAAATCACTATCTCTAGATCATCATTTTAATAGTAAAAATAAACATTATCACATGGGTTTAGTTAAAGTTGATTATAATATTATTAACGAATTTGACAAAGTGCGAGAAAAAACAACTAAAAAAGAATTCTTAGAGAAAAAACAAATAAAGTTTTTTGCATTAGATGAAATTAAAAGAGATATAACTAAAATACATAATATTACAAGAGCTAGTATCGATTTTTACTGGGACAAGTTGTTAGCAATATCTGAAGGAAAGAATTTACAAAAAAATATACGAATGCGAAATAATTCATATATGCAAAAACAATGTTCATTAGACTTGGATAATATTAATAGTCTCAGCTTGATTTGCTATAAATTTAGAAATAAAAAGCTTTACTGAGAGTGGATAACAAATTAGTAACTTAGCGTAGTTGGTGATAAAAAAATCTTACTAATCGTGGATAACGAATTAGTAACTTATCGTAGTCAGGAATTATGGGCGAATATTTTCCATTATTTCACCTATTATAGCTAGCTGTGTATTATTGAATGTTCTATAATAATCACTTTTTTTGTCTAGTAAATTATTTAATATTGTTGTAGTTTCTATTTTGTATTTTGATGCAAAATTATCATCTAGTCTATTTAGGTCTCGCGTATTATCATACCTATCACATAATTTAACTAACAACGCTTCATCTGACATCGTACTTAGTTTACTTGATAAATATTTAGCTTTGCCACGAGTTATATAGACTGTGTCTGCTGTGTCATTAGTTAATTCTTTTACAATTGATAAAACTCGGCTATTGGTCGAATTTTCAATCTCCTGTTCTGTAATTTTTGTATCTTCTAGAGTGTCGTGTAATACAGCACTGCATATGATATCTAAATTATCTGTATATTGAGAAACTTTCTTCGCAACTCTTAGTGGATGCATTACATACGGTTCTGAACTAGATTTACGCGTTTGATCAGCATGATATTTAACAGCTAATAGTATAGCATCTAGAAATTTAGTGTTGTCCATAGTGTTTATATTTTATACAGTTGGTTGTTATTTATGCTAATGTTTATACGGTTGGTTGTTATACAGTTGTTATTTATACAGTTGTTATTTATGCTAATGTTTATACGGTTGGTTGTTATTTATGCTAATGTTTATACAGTTGGTTATATCGTATACTATAACGTATTTTCAAATTTTAAATGTTGTTTAATTATAGTATTAATTTCTGATATTTTTTTTGCAGAGTCGACATAATACATTTCTAATTGTTTACCATATGGTAGTAATTGTTTTCGTAAATCCAGTATTTTATTCACATACCATTTTACTAATTTTATTTGTGCTTGGTTATATTCATCTGAATTTGTTGTTTTACTAGACTTCTTTTTAACTAATTGTTCTAATTCCTTTGGTGGTTTTTCGCGTGAATAATTATCTTTTATTTCTGGTTTTATCGGTTTTGTCGATAATACATCTGATATTAACTGTTCTATTTTTTTATAATCGGGTAAATCAACATTGGGATTTATAGATCTTATAATAGACACAAATTCATTGATTGGAAATTTAAGTAATGCTTGCAAACGTTTATGAGGAACTTTAGGGCACCATCCTAAATATGTAAATTTTTTAATAGCATCTCGTAAGCAGCTAATAAGTTCTTCTTTACCAGGTATCTTATAATGCATTTTGGATTTTATTTTTTTAGGTGGATTTAAAAATAATAATATTACAGAACTGGATTCTAATTCATACTCTAAATTTTTTTCTTCCCAGTATCTGGTTAACTCAGACCAATCATTAAGCTTAACCTTTAGTTTATTTTCTGTAATATAATCGTTCCTCAAATTACTAAACAGTTCTACTAAATATTCAAAATGATGTTTAAACGTTGTAAATAAACCATGAATAGCTAAACTAACGGGTTCATATAACATAAATTGCTTTAATAATACAGTCATATGTGCTTCAAGAGGTAAATCATATATTTTTTCTACAATAGGAATCATAGCACTGTGTAAATTTTCATTATCTTTGACATTAAGTAATTTTGATACTTGATCAAACATATCTCTAAGCTGTATATTATCATGATAGATTTCTAAAAATGTACCCCAGTCAATATACGAATCTCTCAACATTGTTTTAAATTTATTAGTAATCAAGAAATCTGTTCCGTTGATATTAATAAGAGATTCATTGTTGTCTGGTTCTAATCCACCGGAATAATATCTGTCCATAGTGTTGTATAAACTATAAGTTTACTTGCTAATTAGATTAGCTTTTTGTATAAACTATAAGTTTACTTGCTAATTAGATTAGCTTTTTGTATATCTATATAAATATTAAAACCTTATAATATAGATTTGATAATAAATAATGAGCAAGATCGATAGTAAAACTAATGATATAGCCGGTGGTAAAGTTAACGATAAAACTAATGATAAAACACCAGACGGTAAATCAATTGATAAAATAGTTGATAGTGTTTTTAATGATGTTAAAGAATGCGCATTTAAAATTGACAAAGAACCCGTGTGTTCACCTAAACACATTATTAAATCTATGAAGTTTTTCGCAGAAAAAAAAGGCGTCAAAGTAAGTGATAACCCAGTTCATATTGTAAAATCGATGAAGGATTTGTTAAATTGTAACTCGGAAAGCTGTATTTTAAAAAGAAAAGATTTTGTTGAATTCAGCAAACATTCGAGCTTGGAACATATTTTAAATGAATTCTTCAAACCAGAAGGACCATCTCAGGATTTCGGATTGCTAAGTAATTTTAACATCGATGATGTGTTAGATCAATTTGAAGAAAAGTTTGAATCACGCCGATTTTTACATATTCCGTTTCAGATGCGAGATTTTGAAAAGGTAGGAACTCAACTAGCAACAATTGATTTAGCAGAAGAATTTAAAAACGGCAAAAAAACATTTGGTGTTGTCTTAAATACCGACTGGAGTAGTGGAGGTGGTATTCATTGGTTTTGTCTATTCGGTGAAGATACAGGCGATAAAATCCAACTAGAATATTTCAATTCATCCGGTCGACCACCTCTGCCAGAAGTGCAAGCGTGGTTGCAAAAAACCAAACATCATCTTGCTAAAACACTTAAACGCAAAGTAGATATACACTACAGCACAGGCATCTCATTTCAAAACGACGACCATTCATGTGGTGTTTACTGCTTATGTTATATATGGTTAAGATTGGAAAAAGTACCAGCAACATGGTTTAAAAAAGATCGATTCAATGACAAACACATGCACAAGGCTAGAAAAAATCTATTTCGTCATGAAGTATAAAAACTGAATATGTTGTAGTATATTATTAACCGTCGTATATAATCAACGATGTCTGTAGCGACGGATTTAAAGAAAGAAATATTATCAATTACTAATCTGTGTAATGATACAACTGGCATAATTATAGAATTATTATATATTGATACAAAACCAGTATTAGAAAGATTGATGTTGGATATATTAACACAGTCTGACAATGTTCGTGATCAGAGCGATTATTTTAAATATAAGCTACGCACTGCCTCTTCAATACAAGAATATATAACATTAAACGAAAATTACCTTATAGAACAGATTAATAAAGAGGAGAATATAAAGCTTATACATAATTTTATAACTAAATATAAAGAATGTAAAAAACTACATGATAGTTCACTGCTGTACGTATCTAAATATAAAAAATGTAAAAAACTATATAATCCACACGATGACGATTTTGATGTTGATGACGACGCTTTTGATGATGAAGAATATTTTGATTTGCAAGAAAGAATATTTGATATATTTGCACAAATTCACCCAATATTAGATGATCCTAGATTGTATATCGACAATATTAAAAATAATATTATCAAATGGATACTGAAAACATTTGATAATGAAAGCGTATGATGATAATGATGAATTTGAGGACGGTAGATATTAAATATAACATAAGTAGTAGAAAGACATATTATAGGTATATTCACAAAACATTATTTAGAAGATACGAAAAGTATATATCATACTATTTATGACTGGATATATGAAACGTGGAAGCAATAACAATTAAAAAATTGAATTATTTTTTTCTATCATTAAAACAATATTCGACGCAACGTCTAATAAAATTAGCGAAAGGATTTTTCGAATCTATACATCATGGGTGTATTATACTCTACAGTATTGGAATACTATGATGAAGAGAAGAAACATATTAAAATGAAGAAGTTCTATTATTTTGGTAAATTAAATAATTGCAAAACGCTCAGCGGTCAATTAATTCCTGCAATTACAGAATATTATGATAACGGAAGTGTTAAATCCGAACACTACTATAGTAATGGTAAACCCCGCGATATCGTAGTATGCAGATACCCATTTGAATTTATTCCAGCAGATAGATTTTATGATCAAAAGCAACGAATTGAAAAAGAAATTTACTACGATGATGAAATATCAACAGCGCTTAAAGAAGTTAACTACATATATGATGATTTGTTAAATCAACAACACCAAGTTATAAATTGGTATTCTACCGAAAACACAAAAAACAATATATTAGAATCTACTGATACATACTATAATGACATGTTGCATTCTGTAGCCGATCGACCAGCACTAATTACATATTATCCTAATGGATTAGTCGCGTCAGAAAAATGGTATAAAGAAGGTAGTTTATTTAGAGAAAATGGACCTGTTCGTATAACATACGATGAACAAGGCTGCGTAAAGAACGAAGAATATTCATTCGGAAATTGTATTCTTAGCAAAGAATCTATTGCCAGACTTAAGAAGCAATTCGATCAAATTAATTAATTTTGAATTTTTTTATTACATTAAAGATCGGTGTTTGTTTTGGAGATATAATTAACTTACTTAGAAAAGAACACGCAAAACTAATCAGCTTATACCGATATATAATACAAGCAGACATGAACAAATACTATTTTGAATTAAAAGAACAAATATTATCCAGCACAACGCTAAATGACGAAATAAATATTATTGTGGACCTGGTAAAAATCGACGTTAAATCGATTCTAGAAAAAATAATGTTACAGATATTAACACAAGGTGGAGATACCAGGTATAGTCATGCTGAATTTACAGGTGACACGTCTTCTTTTTCAGCGTATATAGAGCACAATGAGAGATACTTATTAGAAGTTCTTAATACAAAGGAAACAACAGAACTTATAGACAAATATGTAAAGTCATTTAATAAATCTAAATTCGATGAATATGAATCCAATTATATTGATTTGAGTTACGAAATTCATGATATATTCATATGTATATTTCCAATAATTACAAGTTTTCATCCTGATCATGCTAGTGATATTACAAATATAATAGATGATTGGATAGTTGAAACTTGGAAAGTTGAATTTTGAGCTTGAAATGAATTATATTTAGAAACGAATTAAAAAACTGTAAACTATCCATATAACCCATCAATACGAATACCCATAATACCATTAGAAATTATAAATAGACTAGGTGCTATATATTAACTAAGTCAGGTTTTCAGCCTTATTACATTTTTTATGTGATATCCATCCTTTATAAGACGGATTATCACCATTGTATACGTCAAGATCATCATATGACCATAACCAATCGAAACACCACGGGCATTTTTGAGCAGCTTGAATCAGCGGTTCTTCGTTGTCATCATCGTTGGTATCTTGATTGCTAATATCGATTTGCTTATCGGACGGTTTGCTTCGCTTAATGACATTGTCAATTTTTAATTCGGGCTTGCGTTTATCCATTATACTTGCGTTTTATTGTGGTGTATTAAGTAATAGTAAAATATTCAATTTTAAAAAAACTCAAAGATATAACTAGGAATATGAATTTCTTAGCAAGAATGGATTATATTATTGCAAATAAAATTGATTTCGAGGCAAATCACGGAGAGCCGTTAAAAATTGCTGTTAAGAATGAAGCATGGGATATAGTTGAAGTATTATTGAAGATGATTTAGATGAAGAGCAAAAAGAAAAAATAAATAGGATTGTCGAAAATATATCAATGTATAAAGTGCCGAATAAATCTGTATTTAATATTAAATAATTATTCTTTACAGCGTCTAATATAAAAACAATTTTGAAAATAACTAATGTAATCTTTTTTATTTTAAACCAACGTAATATAATCATATATCAACAGCAGTTAACAGGGTTAACACGTAAGACTTTACAATTCTATACAACAGCCAATAATGTCAACAGTAAAACCTCTTTCAGATTCTGATGTAACATCCCTTTTAGAAAAAATATCACAATGTGATTCTAAAATTACTAATCCTTTATTTATAGAATATAGTAACACATTAAATAGTCTTTTATCTATAATCGTAACACAGCTTGAAGAAGAATCAGAAATTGTGGAATTAGAACGTGTTAAACGTATTCTATCTTTGTGTCCGTTAGAAGAAAAACTACTACGCACAAAGGATAAAATATGGAATGTTAGGGAACATATTCTTGCAAAAAACAAAGATTACTTTTTAAACAAAGATTATAGCAGCTTAATTAAACAAGACTCGAATAAAGCCTTTATAGAAAATATTATGGAAATTATCAAAGATAATTTTAATGATTTGTCAGAAAAGGAACAGGCTGCTTATTGGATTAAAGCAAAAAAATTATTAAACATAGTAGCAAGATTTAAAAAAGCTATTGGTGAAGTATAATTTTACAATTTTGTTCTAAAAGAAAATAATAAAATATATTATACAGTAGTTAACAGCTGTTGATACGGTTGTTCATAAACATAAAATTAGATAAAAAATAGTATTTAATATCATGTCAAAGAAAGTAAGAATCAAAGAAATTAAAAAGATGGTGGGTGGTAACGATATCAACGGTCTTTTTGAGGAAATGATGGGTATGAAAGATGCTGATCCAAGTATTATCAAACCAAAATTTGTTAATGCTAGAAACACTATACGACATATTTATAAAGTACTTATTCAGTTTTCTCAATTTGTAGCGTTTCGTAACGATTTTCCGGAAATAGAAACTGGTTTAAATCAGATTGCCGATTTTGCCGAAAAGATAAAGGATAGCATTTATTTTAATCCGACAGAAGAAGAAAAAGAAGAAAAATATGATAGGTTAAGTAAGGTCGAAATTAATTCATTGTATAAAAAACTAAAGGAAAACGATTATGTCAAATCACTTATAATGTTATGCGGTATATTAAAGCAATATTCTAGATATCTAAACGATAAAGATAATCTTAAAGATAATTTTATTGGACAAGAACCCGGTTTATCTTTAACAATATTTCAATTCTCTACATTTGATTTAAAAGTTTTATGGGCTAATCAAAAAATAAATAGTATGGTCAAAAAATACGTGCTAAATGTCCTACACATTATTTGGAAAGATACGTATAACTTATACAAAATTGTTACGTCTCCCGATGTAAATATCGAAGAATTTACAAAACTACTAATCGAAAGTATAGCTCGTCTCAAAAAACAACCAGGTCTTAACAGATGTAATAACGCTTTTAATCGTATAGAACAAAGTGTGGATCTGTTAAAAGACAAGTTCGATGATTATTATCGACAATCAATAGCAAGCAGTAATCCAAACATTATTATAGAAAGTTTTATTATTGACGTAAGCAATCAAGGAGGAGCTAACGCTAAACTAACCAGAGAATTTAGAACTATTATTCAATACATGCACAAGGTAAGCGAACAAACCGGCAAAAATAAAGATCCCAATGTGCAAAAACTATTTAATATGTTAAATCGTAATTTTGAAGTTATGGATAAACAAACAAGAACTACAGATGATAGCAACAATGATGAAACTACTGAAACTGCTAATACAGCCGATGACAACAATAATGAAACTACTAATACCGATGATAGCAATACAGCTGAAACTAAAACAAATGTTGAAATTTATATACCATTAAAAAAATCTTTAGTCAAAAAGAACAAAAGAAAGAAAAAGAAGCGAAAAGTTATTGAGGATGTTATTAACTAAGAAGACAATTAATTTAATTACTAAGTAAATTATTAGATATTATATAGAAATTTTAAATCTAGACGCTAATTTTATTAGTTGTTATAATGGATAAATCGTATGACATATTTAGTGTTGCGTTTTTGGCGTTAGTTGCCATCGTTGTAGCATCTCTAGTTAATTATCTAACACCTAATAACATGCAGATGTTAGTTCCTACTTTCGCAATTATAGCGGTCATACTATGGATGATATATGATCAGATGTTGATGATAAGACATAGCGCAAAAAAGAAATGTTCTAAGTCTAAATCTAAAGAAGGAACTATTGATGATTTGGTTGACGAAATAAATAATACTACAGACGAGCCTACTGGTGATAGTGCTAGTACTAATGCTAGTGTTGATGTTAGTACTAATGCTAGTGATAAACCTAATACTACACTAGATATTAATAAGGAATCAGATACTGAATTTGATATTGACCTATATAATGGTAAATCTATACCTGATATGTATAGTAATATGGGATGTGACGGGGACAATGCTATAGCAAATCGCATGAAATACATGAGCTTACAACCGCAATTATCAAAAAATATAAGAGCGTCTTTTAATAAATACTCTCTCCAACCATGGTTGGAGGAAGAATTACAAGAACATTCCGAAAGAGAATGGTGGAGCTCAGATCATTTGGATGCTGTGTTTTAACTTTATACGAAATGATTTTAACTTTATACGAAATGATTTTAACTTTATGCGAAATGATTATTTTTTTATACAATTTTATATTATTGACTTATTAAGTCTCACGTGTTAGCTCTGCTAACTACTGTAGTACAGTAGGAATCTTCTTGCTAATAAAATTAGCTGTAGTATGGTATACGAAAACGTTATCTCTAAATTGTTTTAATTAGTTGTATTGCTTGCTGAATACTATAACACACCGTAACTAATTCATGTTTGGTAAAAATATTTTTATTAAATTCATAATTAGCGCTTGCATGTATTGTATAGTTTGGCAATTCAACTATAATAACTGGTATATTTAATCCTAAAGCTACACCTAATTCTGTGCTAGTTCCTCTGTATGGATACGTTTTATCGGTTAAAATAATTACAAGATAATCGGCAGATCTAACACCTTCAACATCAGCTTTAGCCCAACCGGCTTTCTGTTCTTCTGTTGGGTTATTGCCTTGTTCCACTACAGTCCAATCATATGTAATAAGTATTTGTGCTTTTTTAAATTGGTTCATATATTCACGAATTTGTTTTTTCTCGCTCCATTTTCCCGCTACATAAATAGATGTATATTTATTTTCGGTTAGGTCCATCATATCAGCTGAAGCAACGCTTTGAGAATAATTAAAAGATGGGTACAAGTTTTGCATTGTTAAATACTGTTGCGAGTTTAAATATAGACCTTTAGTTTTACGCGTTAACTTTATTAACTATTGTGATAATATAAAATTCAATTTTATATTTAGTTAGAATTAGTCGGTTAGAATTAGTCAGTTAGAATTAGTTAGAATTAGTTAGAATTAGTCAGTTAGAATTAGTCAGTTAGAATTAGTTAGAATTAGTTAGAATTAGTTAGAATTAGTTAGAATTAGTTAGAATTAGTTAGAATTAGTCAGTTAGAATAAAATTGAATTTTATATACTTAATTAACCAACAACAGTCGATACAATTGACAAAAAAAGATTTTTAATTAACCAACTACAATCATGTCTAATGATAACAAAGAAATAGACGTTTGTTCTTACATAGAAGATATTAAATACTATGAGTTGGTATTAGCGTTAGTTAAAGCCAAATTAAACGTTTGTGTCATATTATCGGGTCCTCCTGGATCTGGTAAAACAACTATAGCAAACAAGCTAATGAGCGATTTGGATAACAAAACAACAGTTGGCTGTTTCAATACAGATTCGTATTTTATGAAAAACAATATTTACAAATTCAATCGATTTATGTTAGGTCGATATCATGATAAATGTAAAGCTGCATTTCGTGAGTCCAAATCTAGTGTCAAGATAGTCGACAATACGAATTTGACCAGAGCTGAGAGGAAACCATATATCGAACATGCTACAGAAACGGGTTACATTAATATTGTAATTTATATGAACGTTACGAATAGACCTTCTAGTGTACTGGCTAACGCAAATGAACACAACGTTCCAGAAGATGCAATTAGCCGAATGTTGTTGAAGTGGGAGCGCACGCCGCCTAAGCTTATAGGAATTTTCTTTCCACCTAGTATATTCACAGAAGCCAAACTGAATATTAATGTTTTACCATATTCGGCTGTTGAATATATCGATGCTAACAATTCAAACTATTATTTAGAAGACTCCAAATTCAAAGAAAAGTTTCAATCTAAATTTAAGATGGAGTTTAACCAGACATTAAAAAACAGAGCTGGCACAGCTCTAGTTTCTGTATCTGGTAAATCATATATAATAATCAATATTAACCGCGGATTTTCGCAAAAAGACTTTATACATGATTTTAAGAAAGTTAGCATCAAATTACAAGCAAATCGAAACACATTTCAATTTGTAGGTATATTATCTCCAACCTGGTAAAAAAAATTGAATTTTATTTTTTATATAAATCAAACTTAATTAATTGCTACTTGCTAACTACTATTGTATAGTAAGCAATGGGCAATGCATCTAATAAA
>Ga0210009_1002885_pt1 | contig 11793 bp, 15 predicted proteins | sample CryGeyCG2114_065_FD_185457 | JGI IMG/M metagenome (GOLD analysis project Ga0210009, IMG submission 185457) | Groundwater microbial communities from aquifer - Crystal Geyser CG12_big_fil_rev_8/21/14_0.65 (SPAdes) (version 2) | ecosystem: Environmental > Aquatic > Deep subsurface > Groundwater ... | reverse complement strand
TGGCCGACTACTGCCGATCACTAGGAGCAGTAGTTGGCCGAGTCCTACAGATAATGGGTAGAAACGGTTCATGATTCAGTTCCAGGCCATAGGACAAGAGTTATGTTTAATAAAACGCAGGTTGCTATCAATCAAGGTACACCAGAAAGAGCGTTAACAATATAACCGGAAGTGACTGGCACCCCTGCCGCTTTCCCACGTTTGATTATTTATTTTGGCAAGCCGGCCAGCAGGAATCAATACTCGCGCAGAACGCTTCCCGCAAATTCGCAATAAACAAAAATGGCCTCAGGAAAAATCACCTGAGGCCTTTTTATAACAACCACTATCCGCTTACCTGTTACACCTTGCGGGCATGCGGACGACCGGATGACCTGCCGCGACCTGGCCCGCCGCTGCGCGGTGGACGGCCGGAGCCCTGTTTACCATCTTTTTTCGCATGCACTTCAGCCTTGTCACCGGCACCCATACCTTCGGCATGAGCGTCCATATGGGTTGGCTTGCCAACTTCCAGCATCTCGCTGGTGATATTCAGCAGCGGAATGGATCGCTCCACATAAGCCTCAATATCAGGCAACCCGAAACAGAAACGCTCGCAGGAGAAAGATACTGCCGTACCTTTTGCGCCAGCACGCGCCGTACGGCCGATACGATGGACATAATTCTCCGCATCTTCCGGCAGATCGTAGTTGAACACATGCGTTACGCCGTCGATATGCAGACCGCGACTGGCAACATCGGTGGCAACCAGCAGGTTCAGCTTGCCCTTGGTGAAATCTTCCAGAATGCGCACCCGTTTGACCTGTCGCACATCACCGGAGAGAATACCGACAGCAAAACCATAGTGGGCCAGATTGCGGGCCAGACGCTCACCGGTACGTTTCTCATTGATAAAGATCATACCGCGCTCGACATTGGACTCGCGCAACAGATGAATCAGCAGAGGCAGTTTGTCATCCATACCTGTGTGATACATCGATTCTACAATGCCGGAAGCGGTAATGTTGCCCTCTTCCGCACGCAGCTTCTCCGGCTGGTTCATATGCTCATAGGCCAGTTCCATCACCCGATGCGACAGCGTGGCGGAAAACATCAGCGACTGACGCTCATCAAATCTCGGCATACGGCGCATCATAAAACGCAGATCCTTGATAAAGCCCATATCGAACATGCGATCGGCCTCATCAATGACCAGCATCTCGGTCAGCTTCAGCTCGTAGGCATGCTTTTTCAGATAATCGATCAGGCGCCCGGGCGTACCGATAAGAATATCGACGCCGTCGTCAAAGCCCTTGAGCTGCTTCTCGTAGTCCACACCGCCGTACACGGTGTGGATTTTGAGATCGGTAAATTTGGCCAGTTTCTCGGCATCGGCTGAAATCTGGATCACCAGCTCACGCGTCGGTGCAATCACCAGTGCGCGCGGGTAGTTGTGTTTTCGGCCGGCTTTGGCCGGCGTGCTCAGCAGACGATTGATAGCAGTAATCAGGAATGTCGCGGTCTTACCGGTACCTGTACGCCCCTGCCCGGCAACATCTTTGCCTGCAAGTGTTATGGGCAGTGCAGCTTGCTGCACATCGGTCATCGTGGTAAAACCCATCGCATCGATACCCTGTTGCAGGGTCTCGGGAAGGTTCAGTTCTTGGAAGGTGGTAGGATTCATGCCCGAAGGGTACGCGTCAAGCGATTGCCATGCTACTACAGGCTGATTAGGCTGCGCCGCCGCTTAACAAGAAACAGGGGCTCATGGCGCAATTGGTTAGCGCAACCGGCTCATAACCGGTTGGTTCTAGGTTCGAGTCCTAGTGAGCCCACCATATCACAGATCGTGCTCAACAAGAGCCTGCAAGCCGCTGTTTGCAGGCTCTTGTTGTTTACGCCCGGTGCCCTGCCAGATACAGGGTTGAATCTCTCACAGGAGATTGTCAGCGTTCGTCAGGCAATATGTGAGGTGACGGATGATCTGATCAACAGTTCATGAATGATCCGTCCCCCGCTGTTTTACCCGCAAGAGCATACCCGACAAAAGGATCGACATGACACCAACCCCTGAACAAATCGCCGACATGATCCGCAGCCACCTGCCTGATGCAGATGTCGAAGTGCGTCTCTACTCGGGCAATGATCATTTCGAGATGAGTGTCATCTCAGCCGCGTTTATCGGCAAAACCCGCGTCGCCCAGCACCAGATGGTCTATGCGGCGCTCGGCGAACAGATGAAACAGGCCATCCACGCGCTGGCCCTGAAAACAGCAGTACCCAAGGAGCAAGCATGACCGATTCAGCACAGCAACAGATTGATCAGGTAGTAAAGGGTAACGACGTTGTATTGTTCATGAAGGGCTCACCGGATTTCCCGCAGTGTGGCTTTTCGCAGCGGGTCACGGCCATCCTGAATGAGTATGGTGTTCCTTATGCAGCGGTCAATGTCCTGCTCTCCGACGCTATTCGTCAGGGCATCAAGGCGTATTCCGACTGGCCGACTATTCCACAGCTATATATCAAAGCCGAATTTATTGGTGGCTGCGACATCATTTCTGAAATGCATGCTTCCGGTGAGCTGAAAGAATTGCTGGCCCCTTTGCAAAAAGACGCATAAACTTATGGTCCAACGGGTTTTGAATATTACCCTGTCCGATTTAAAGGATGTAGATGCTAGTTGATACGGTTATTACTGTTATTTTCCGATATTTCAGTGGTTCACGGCCACAACAGCACTGCTACAATCCGAAAACACCCTCCCTCCCTCATGCCGGTCGTTTCTGATGCAGACTAAACTGGCACATAAACTCGGCCAGCGCCTTGCCCTGACGCCACAGCTGACCCAGAGCCTGAAGGTTCTGGCTATGAACAGCATGGATCTGGATGCCTATCTGGAAGAGTCCATCGAATCCAATCCTATGCTGGAGATGGATTTCAACGCCACGCCAACCGCCGATGCGGCAGGTCATGAGCGGGCGCTGGAGGTTGCAGAACAGGAACAGTGGCACGAACAGGGCGATAATCGCTGGGAAACGATGTATGCCGCCTCCACCAGGGATGACTACAATGAACGTGAGCCGCTCTGGCAGCAGGAGCAGGGGCTGGGCGAATCACTGCACGAGCAGATAGATCGCCAGCCGATGAGTGAAACAGATCATGCTATCGCACATATGCTGGTCGATTCACTCGATGCTGACGGCTACTTCCGCACCAGTAGCGAAGATTTTGTACGCGACGTTGCCGACCAGATCACCATCGAAGCCGATACCGTGGATGATGTACTGCACCGCATCATTCATCAGCTGGAACCGGCAGGCCTCGGTGCGCGCGACCTGACCGAATGCCTGCTGCTGCAGCTCGACAATAGCCAGGAGATCGACATCTGGGTCAAACGACTGCTGCTGCACTACCCGGATGCGCTGCTGCAGGATGATGAGACACTGGCAGCCACCGCTGCATGTGACGTGGAGACAATCCGCCAGGCACGCAGCCGCATGCGGCGGTTGGACCCCTTTCCCGGTCACGGACTGCACGGGGAAGAAAATTATTATATACGCCCCGAGATTATTTTCCGCCGCAACAGCGATAACAATATCGAGGTGGATCTTCCCGGCACCGGCTGGCGCGGCATCCGCCTGAATGAGCAGTGGAAAGAGCATGAATGGAAAGGCAAGGACAAGGAGTTCATGAGCCAGGCCATGAAAGAGGCAAAATGGCTGCTGCATGCGCTGGACCAGCGCAGTGAAACGCTGATGAAGGTGGCTCTGTGCCTGGCAGAGCGGCAACGGGCCTTCCTCGAGTATGGCATTCTGGGGCTCAAGCCGCTGACCCTGCAGGACGTCGCTGAAGATGTAGGCCTGCATGAATCAACCATTTCGCGCGTGACCAACAGTAAATATGCCGAGACCCCGGTCGGCCTTATCGAGCTCAGACGCTTTTTCTCCGCCGGCCTGCCGACGCGGGGAGGCGGTACTATCTCTGTATATCGTGTACAACAAAGGGTAAAAGCACTGATCGACTCGGAGCCAACAGGCCGGCCGATTTCCGATCAGGCCATTGCCGACAGGCTGCAGGCCGAGGGTATTGAAATTGCCCGTAGAACTGTAGCCAAATATCGTGAACAATTAGGGCTGCCGCCGAGCAGCCAGCGGAGGCGTACCGCCAGATCACGCCAATAGTGATGTGCCATGCGGCACAGGCACGGGCAAGCCAGCAGGATGCTGATTTGCCAACACAACAACGGAGGAAAAACTATGCAAGTATCCATCACAGGTCGTCATGTAGAGCTTACCGAGCCGATGAAGGCCTATGTCTCTGATAAATTACAGCACCTGAAACATTCATTTGACCATGTGCTCGATGTACATGTGGTGCTTTCAGTGGAGAAATTTCGTCAGCGCTGCGAAGTGACCATGCAGGCCAATGGTATCAATATCCACGGCAGCGATGAAACAGAGGATATGTATGCATCGATTGATGGTGTCGTAGACAAAATCAACAGACAGCTCAAGCGTTATCGCTCCAAGCTGCACAGGCATCAGGCAGGCGGACAGCGTGAAGGACGTCAGATCAAGGTTTCCCATCGGGTCATTGATATGGCAACAGAGCAGGACGAGCTGAGCGAAGCTCATCAGCCGGCGACACTGCGTCACGAGTTCATCGATGCCAAACCGATGCACGTTGATGAAGCGGTCATGCAGCTGGAACTGGGTAGCCAGGACCTGCTGTTTTTCACCAATGACGAGACAGAACAGCTCAACGCCGTTTATCGCCGCCCGGATGGCGCGCTAAGCTGGATTGAGCCTGAAGCTGCCTGAGAAGAATAACTGATCATGACGCTATTGACCGCTGAACATATCTTGCTGGACTCGAAGGCCAACAGTAAACGTGCCGTCATCACTGAACTGGCCGAAGCATTGACCTCAATCGATCCGGATCGGGTAATGGAAGTAGTCATGGCTCGTGAGCATCTGGGCAGTACCGGTATTGGCCATGGGGTTGCGATACCCCATGGCCGCATGCCTGACCTGTCAGCCCCGATGCTGGCACTCTCGAGAAATATTCGCGGTGTCGACTTTGACGCCATCGACGGGCAACCCGTACATATCGTGGTACTGCTGCTGGTGCCGGACTCTGATGACCGCCGCCATCTGGAGCTGTTGGCACAACTGGCCCGCAACCTGCAACAACACAGCTTCAGGGAACAGGTGATGCAGGCCCGGGATGCCGAGGCGCTGAGTCAGCTATTCTGCAATGACGGAGTTACAAACCCATAATGCGACAGGCGCGCCGGATCACGATACGTGAAATACTGGCCGCACAGGGCAAGGCTGCAAAAATGCGTCTGCTCGAAGGTGAAGCAGGACTTGATCGTTATATAGATCACGCGCGCATCCAGAAACCCTCACTGGCCTTTGCCGGTTTCACCAAAAACCTCAGTGATTACAGACTGCAGGTCATCGGCCAGACGGAACTGCAATACCTGGCCACACGCACCGAAGAGGAACAACGGCAAGCGGTTGAGGCGGTGTTTGCACTGCGCCTTGCCGGCGTTGTGGTGACACGCAACCAGATGCCACCGGAGATCATCCGTGAAGCGGCAAAACGTACCAATACGCCACTGATCATTTCAGAGTTCCCCTCCTCCACATTCATGACCAATATGATGCTCTTCTTATCACACTATCTGGCCCCCATCGTTTACCAGCATGGCGTATATATGGATATCTTCGGTCTCGGCGTACTGATCACCGGAGCCAGCGGCATCGGCAAGAGTGAAATAGGACTGGAACTGATTTCACGCGGCCATCGCCTTATTGCCGATGACATGGTTGAGTTTTCCCGCAAGAGCCCGGGCGTGGTTGTCGGCCGCAGCCCTGACGCATTGCGCTATCATATGGAAATACGGGGACTGGGCATACTCAACATCCGCGACCTCTACGGCGCCGCCGCAATCACCGATGGCAAGCGACTGAGCCTGATGGTGGAAATGGTCGCCTGGGATCAACTGGCGCCGGAAGACAGGGTACTCGGCGAGGAGAGCGAGTGCGAAATCCTCGAGGTACCCATCCCGCGTGTACCGATCCCGATCCGCTCCGGCCGCTCGCTGGCTGTACTGGTTGAAGTGGCAACACGTAACCAGCTACTCAAGCAGCGCGGCATCCACAGCGGCGAGGATTTTGTCCTCTCCCTGCAAAACCGCATTGAGCGGGGAGGCTGAGTTTGCTGCTGATCAGCGGACTATCCGGTGCGGGCAAAAGCACTGTATTGCATGCTCTGGAAGATGGCGGCTTTTTCTGTACGGATAATCTGCCGGTGGAGATGCTGCGCGACTGGTCGATCAGCATGGGACTGCGCAAACAACCTGCAGCCGTATGCCTGGATGCACGCAGCGGTATAGGGACACAGTCACTGCGTGATGCTATTTCCACCGTGCTGGTCTCCGACGACTGGAAGCTGCTCTTTGTCGAGGCAGAAGATGCCGTGTTACAGCGCCGTTTTTCCACCGTGCGCAGGCGCCACCCGTTTGCCCCCGATGCGGATTTGATGGACGCCATAGAGCTGGAGAGAGAGAGCCTGGCGCCGGTACGGCTGATGGCCGATATGATCCTCGACTCGAGTCATCTGACACCGTATGAACTGGCTGAAAAAGTGGATCTCTACTGGCGCAAACCGGAAGCAAAGCCGACGCAGATGGCCTGCACGGTCATGTCCTTCAGCTACAAACACGGTCTGCCGCCGCATGCGGATGTCGTCTTCGACATGCGTTTTTTGCCCAACCCTCACTATCAACCGGAGCTGAGACCGAAAACCGGTTGCGATGCAGAGGTGGCTGCCTTTCTACAGTCCTACCCCGATGTGAATGAAGCAGAGCGGCGTATTCAGTACTGGCTGAAGCTGGCCTGGCCGTTGATGCAGAAGGAGCGCAAGCAGTATTTCACCCTTGCCATGGGCTGCAGCGGCGGTCGCCATCGTTCGGTCTATATGGCTGAAAGACTGGCCCTGTGGATTCAACGCCAAGGGTGGCTGGTACCGACCATTCAGCACAGGGAGCTTGGTGTCGTCTATCGATGGCAGGCAGAAGAGAAAGGCATGGAGCTGTCATGATCGGCATTGTCATGATCGGCCATGCTCAAATTGCCAGCCAGATGAAAGAGGCCCTGCAACACATTCTGGGTGAACAGCCGCTGATCGCTGCAGTGGACATCAGCGAGGAAAAAAGTTCGGAATCGTTGACCGCCCATCTGAAAATGAAAATACGCTCCTGCGATGTTGGCGATGGTGTACTGCTGCTTGCAGACATGTTTGGCGGTACGCCGTGCAATATCGCCATGGGCTGCCTGCAAGCCGGTCAGATCGAAGTGGTATCGGGCTTTAACCTGCCACTACTGATCAAGGCCGCCACCATGCGCAAGCATGTAGACAGCGTCTCGGCGCTGGCCAGCCATGTGGTGGAAGCCGGTCGACAATATATCTGCATGGCATCCGACTACCAGATAGGCGGCAACCGTGGCTGAGCGGCGCGTGCGCATCTGTAATAAACTCGGCCTGCATGCCCGCGCCTCGGCCAAGCTGGCCAGTGAGGCCAGTCGCTTTGCATGCGATATCAGTCTGCTGCGGGATGAAATTAACGTCAACTGCAAGAGCATCATGGGCATCATGATGCTGGCCGCCGGAAAGGGTAGCGATCTGCTACTGGTGGCTGAAGGATCCGATGCATCGGATGCTCTGGATGCACTCGAAACATTGATAAACGAACGTTTCGGAGAGGCCGAATGAGCACGCGCCCGCGCAGTGAAGGCAGAGCGGTAGCAGCCAGCCCCGGCATTGTTATCGGCTACGTGCAAAAACTGATTCATGGCCGCAAACCGATCCCCGAACGCCGGCTCGCTGCCGGCGCTGCCGATATGGAGGTCGCCCGCCTGAAACAGGCCGTCAAGGCGGCTGTCGCTGAAATTGACCTGGAGCGGGAACAGTTGAGCAAGCTTGGCTCGCAGGATCCGCTTATGGTACTCGATGCCCATCGCATGATGATTGCCGATCCGGAGCTGGCACATATGGCCGGTGAGCGGGTGATTGCCGACAATATCAATGCAGAATGGGCGCTCAGACAACAGATGGACGCTATTCAGGCCATCTTCAACCAGTCCGACAATGCATATTTGCGCGGTCGCCAGCATGATGTTGAGCAGGCCGGGCAGCACATCCTTAACCAGCTGATGGGACAACAGCTGCAGGTGCCTGCTGATACGGCGGCCGCAAGCGATCCGGAGAGACCGATCATCTATGTCGGCGAAGACTTCTCTGTCAGCGATATCGTGCAGATGTGGCGACAGGGTGTCGCCGCCATCATCACGGAACAGGGAGGCAATGATGCGCACAACATTATTGTCGCGCGCGGCATTGGCTTGCCGGCTCTGGTGGGTGCCGCCGGTATACTCAAAGAGATTGAAGACGGTGACCTGCTTATTCTCGATGGCGAGCAGTGCCTGTGGACGCTCAACCCCTCAGCGGCCGAAGAGCTCGCTTACGAGAAATTTATCGAGGCTGTGTCCATCAGCCGCGAAGGTCTGGCGGCCTTTGCCCTGCAGCCTTCCCGCAGCAAGGACGGGCGGGAGATGAAGCTGATGGCAAATATCGAATTTCTTGAGGAACTCGATATGGCCGAGCAGATCGGCATCGATGGCGTAGGGCTGTTTCGTAGCGAATTTCTGTTTCTCAACTGCAAGGAACAGCCGGATGAGGATCTGCAGTACCGCTGCTATGCCGCCATCATCCGGCGCATGAGCGGAAAACCGGTCACCATGCGCCTGCTGGATGTCGGTGGCGATAAGGCATGTCTCTATAAACAGGCGACAAATCGCGACTATAGTGGCTCTAACCCCGTACTGGGGTTGCGCGGCATTCGCCTGCTACTGCGCTCTCCGCAACTGCTGAGCACACAATTGCGTGCGATGTTGCGCGCAGGTGAGCATGGGCCACTGCATATTCTGGTCCCCATGGTGACAAGCCGTAATGAGATGCTGCAGGTACGCAAGCTGGCCGAGCAACTGCATGACGGTATGCACCTCAAGCAACCGCTCTCCATCGGCGCCATGATCGAAGTGCCTGCAGCGGTGCTTGTGGCCGATTCACTGGCTGAGATCAGCGATTTCTTTTCCATAGGCACCAATGATCTGATTCAATATACCCTCGCTGCCGACCGCTCGGATGATGAGGTTGCAAGCCTCTATCAGCCGGAACATCCGGCCATACAACAGTTAATTTATATGACGGCACTGGCCGCGAAAAAGGCCGGCATACCACTCTCGGTTTGCGGGGAACTCGCTGCCAACCCCGAATGGACGGAGCAGTTTCTGAATCTGGATATGCATGCGCTGTCGATGAGCATGAGTAACATCCTGCCCATACGCCGTTTCCTCAGCAAACAGAGCTATCACCCCGCCCTGCCGCCTGCACCATAGCCGGCTCCGCCTGCGCCATCCCCGATGGCAGTTTGCCGCACATTGCTTCAGCATCCGGACGATTGCACGCCGGCTGCTCTTCAGCCGTGAGGAGATCAAATGACATCCGAATCAAAACCGCGACACGGCAGCGACCGCATAGGCCTGTGGATGTTGCTGGCCGTTATTGTACTCACCGCAGCCGTTTTTTTCTGGACAACAGACCACTACCGGCACGGAACTGCGGCAGCGCCTGAAACAGCAACGGATGCGCAGGGGCGCCTGCATGTGCTGGGCATTACACTGGGTGAAACAACCCTGAAACAGGCTGAGTTACTCCTGCAGAGCAAGAGCGATGTGGCTCTCTATATTTACCCGCAGGAACATCCGAAGGCAGGGCTGAAGCTTGAGGCATTTTTCCCGGCTATCGCCGATCATACGAAGGTAATACTGCTGCTGGATATCGCCAAAGAGCGGCTGCAAGAGATAGGATCGCGCGCAACCATACCGCATCAATATCAGAATCTGGTGGCCCGCATGAATATGGCACCTGCAGACATCAGCAGTGTCCAGCATGATGTGGTCACGGAACTGACACTGATTCCCAACCTGCAGATCACCGCAGAGAATCTGCAGGCACGCTTCGGAACGCCTGACCGCATTGAGCATCTGGACGATGAGCGGGATCAGTATAACTTTAACGCCATCGGCTTGCAGGCGATCATCAGCAAGCAGGAACCGGCCACCCTGCACTTTTCCAACCCGCCATCGCTACCCTGAACGGGTAGCACTACCTTACATCTGATGCATATGCATCGCGCTGCGGTAAATGGTCATCACACCCAGCACGATCATCATGACGGCCGCGGTACGCATTGCGGTTGAACGCAGAGCTGGCGTCATGCCGTGCAGCAACGAAGGCACGGCCATCATGGCAGGGATAGTACCCAGGCCGAAGCTTGCCATCATCAGCACGGCGAGCCGGCTGTCACCGGCGGCAAGCGCCAGCGACAAGGCGGCATAAACCAGACCACAGGGCAGCAGACCGTTGGCAAGCCCCAGTGTATACCAGCCGCCGGCACGGGCACCGTTTGCGACATTGCGCGCCAGCAGTGCCAGCCCGGTTTTGCGACCGCCCCACGCTGCCATGCGCCGCAACGGATCAGGCAACCAGCCGCCCAAATTCAGGGCAAACAGTATCATCAACAAACCTGCAAGCAGAGCCAACAGGCGCTGCAACAGATCGCCACCAAAAGCACTGAGTGCTGCACCGCTGAGGCCGACCAGCAGGCCCAGTACTGCATAGGTCGTTACCCGCCCGAATTGATAAACCAGCAATCCCGACCACCAGACCTGAGGCCGGCTCATGCTGACCGCACTCACCAGGCCGCCGCACATACCAATACAGTGCAGGCTGCCCATAAACCCCATCGAGAACATCAGCATTAACGCCGAAGGCAGTGTATCAATCATGATGCACGATCATCATCTGGACCATCCATATCATCATCATCAAGCATCCTGTGGGCAGGCCCCTCCATATCATCATACTGACCATTTTTTACCGCCCAGAAAAAAACCAGCACACTAACCAGCCCAAGCAGAATCATGCCTGGAATTAAACCATAAATTACACTCATCATTCCTCCTGCTGCTGCGATGATAGTGGCCCATGCCGGGCGCGACAATATATGAATAAACCATAATATGATTATTGACAGCCATATCGGCACAGACTAACATCCATTCTTCACATGTATTACGGAGGTTTACCCATGAAAAACTTGATCATCGCAACAGGCGCCCTTGCCATGCTAATGTCCGGATTGGCCGTCACTGAAGCTGTCGCAGGCCCCGAGAGCAAGTGCAAGGCCTGCCATACCTTTGAAAAGGGCGGCAAACACAAAACCGGCCCCAACCTCTTCGGCATCGTTGGTGCCAAAGCCGGCAGCACGGACTTCGGTAAATACAGCCCGTCACTGAAGGATGGTACGTGGGTATGGGATGAAGCCAAGCTTGAGGCATGGGTATGTGACTCCAAATCCGCCATCAAGGATCTAACCGGCGATGCACATGCCAAAACGAAGATGGGTAACCAGAAGAAGTGCGGCAGTGAAGCAGCTGACGTTGTTGCTTTCCTGAGTACGCTGAAATAAATCCATGACGGGATGACCTGCTCATCCCCGCCTCTCGCTGGCTCCGGTGCCTCCCTCCCCCTCCCTTGGCACCGGAGCTTTTTTTGGCGCTTCACGAAGTTGTGTGGGCAGCACAAGTCGAACCTGCCTGATTGGGTGCCGGATACAGGTCCAAAGCACCCAAGTGAAAGTAGATCGCATTGCGAAACCGTTCTCTGTTGCGAAAGCCATTA
>Ga0210009_1002883_pt1 | contig 11799 bp, 10 predicted proteins | sample CryGeyCG2114_065_FD_185457 | JGI IMG/M metagenome (GOLD analysis project Ga0210009, IMG submission 185457) | Groundwater microbial communities from aquifer - Crystal Geyser CG12_big_fil_rev_8/21/14_0.65 (SPAdes) (version 2) | ecosystem: Environmental > Aquatic > Deep subsurface > Groundwater ... | reverse complement strand
CAATACCAGTAGTTTGGCTAAAGCGATTGGGGTAGCGCCAGCAACAGTAGAAAACTACATTCGGCTACTTGAACAGGCATTCGTGATTAAGCGAATCTATTCGTTTGCCCGAAATTACGCCAAGGAATTAAAGAAGGCCTATAAAATCTATTTCCTTGATAACGGTGTTATGAATGCACTAACATCAATACCCGAGCGTGACGATAATAGTGCCTTGGGGAAAAATTTTGAAGCACTCATCTATACCGAATTTCTTAAAAATGACACCTTACACCCCCTTCCCCCTCGGACATATTTCTGGCGTACTTCCACAAAACTAGAAATAGATTTTGTGCGTATACACGGTCATGCTATTGACGTCTATGAGATAAAATACGGTAAACCCGACGCCACCTTCACCACCTTTAACAAACTTTACCCCGAAGCTACCACCCACATCATCACCCCAGGGAATACCCTGCCCCACTGTACTATTACACAGAATAACCAATGAATGGACAGCATCTGTAAAAGGGGGTAGTATCCGTCGTCTTCGCGAGTTTACAAAACGATCCACGTTTCCAGGCATTACCCCAACTCCCTCGGCTTCCACCACCAAATCTCCCTCAAAGAGGGCATCAAAAGTACCTATAAGTTGTGCCTAGCTGAATACGCAATTTAAAGTGAAAGCGAATAAACTACTTAAGAATGAAACATTCTTCATTCATTGCTTTTGGATAGAAAAGCTGAAATACATTCCTATTAAATGGATCACCCAAGCTTGTTCCGTCCCATATAGGATGGTAGCAGCTGACATAATGGTCTGCTGAAATTAATACTTCTTTTTGTAATTTCAGTGTGCCGAAATTAGTATAATAAATATCATACGTCGACTCCGTACTTGGTGGTTCTGTAGTCATTAGGTATCCAAAGTAATCTAAAGAATCTAAATTCATTAACTTAAAATAAAGGTCATAAGCTTTTTTATTGTGTGCCACACCAACAAGCTCATTCATACCATAGAAACGAATTCTAATAACGACAATTCTCTCACTAGGATCAAATGATTTAATTATTGCAATTTCCGAAGGGTCAGAATCATAAATTTGGTATGTTTTAAAAGCTATAAATGCACCAAAACAGACTTGTAGTGCTAGCAAAAGTAGAACTACTCGTTTAATAAATATCTGCCGCACGTAGATTAAATCTGCTGTACGTTGTGATCCAAGTAGTACACTAACCAAGACTACAAGTAGTACGCTCAGCGGCAAAAAATAACGACCTTCTCGCCAGCCGACAAAGAGCAGTAGAGATGAATAAGCAACAATTGTCATCAATATTGCAAAGATAAATCTCTTTATCTCTTGAGAGGTATGCTTGTAATAAAAAGCAAGTAACAACAATAAAGCCAGTAATAAAGGCGCACTTCCTGTCAAAAGCAAAGACCCGTAGTATGCTAATGGATCCACAATACTTGTCGGACCAGAAACACTTTCGGGTGATAAGCCCATTTTAAATACTCTAAAAAAAGGATCTGGGTACCATACGATAATTAATATAGCGCCCACTACATACGTGATAGAGAATTGTACAAATCCAATGAGCATCTTACGATCCATATTCTTCAACCAAGTGTATAGATATGGTAGCCAGAAAGCTTGAAAAATAACTGACAGATAGACCAAACCGAAAGACAGAACTCCTAATACTGCCGAGGCTCTAAAACCAAACCGGGGAGATATTTTTTGCTTAGTTATTAGTATAAGCAAGTACAACTGCCACAAAAGTATGGCCTCCATAAATATCCAAAATCGGAAAAAAGAAGAGTATTCAAAATAGATTAAATTGGTAGCAAGTAGAAGAACCGAAAATACGGTTGGGTATAAGTACTTTTTTTTAGGAATTAGTTCTTTTACGATTAAATACAATGCAACAAGTCCAAGAAACCCGGCTAACAGAGATATCAGTCTCGCGAAAACAATAACCCCACCCCAATCCCAAACCAATAGATTTTGATAATCAGAAATTGTCTCAATTTCATTATTTAAATAACGCGCTCCAAAATCACCCACTGCCGCAGGTATGGATAGTGTTCCCATAATTGGCCCGTAGTAAGTACCTGAATTTCGAATCGATAAAATATCTCGATCTTTTAAAATATGTAAGCCAGCATTGATAGGAGATTGTTCGTCTCCAATATGCGTCTTATGAAGTGGAATTGCTCCTGTACCATACGTCAGAAGAGCGGAGTGAAATAATATCCACACAATAAAAAGAAATAGCGCTATGGCAATTTTTTGTAACATGCTTAACTTCAAAAAAGTACGTAAGTTATGATACATGGTTAATATTTATTACCGTATATTTAAAGGCACTAGACTAGCACTTTTTAATAATTCTCTTTAATATTTTCAGTATATCACTGCGATTGTTATAACGAAACTCACATTCTTTCAAACAAAGATAGAAGATCTGTCGTGACAATCCATGAAACTTGGCCAGTCGTTGTTTGGAAAAACCCCAGAAGTTTTCTATACCATTGATATGAGTACCGACTCTATTAGAGTATTGTTTGGAATGATTCACTCGTTTATGTTTGTATCCATTAAAAACGAGTCCGTCATATCCTTTCCAGCCATCTGTATAGACAATAGAGTCTACCTGGTCTATTAACTTCTTCACAATCGGCATTAACGTTGCTTTAGAGGCATTTTTAATGATTTGAGTGTATACCGTACCATCATCTCGTTTCTTGATACCAAACACTGGGACTTTGTTTTCAGCACCACGTCCACGCTTTCTTCGCTCGTCAGCGGGAGTATTTTTCTTGATACCGCCAAAGTATGATTCATCTAACTCAAACTCTCCTGATGATTTTGCAAATTGTTCCTCTTGATACACCGCAATCACCTCTCTGAATTTCAGGTACCAGTAGTTAACAGTGTTACGATTTACTCCAACTAACCTCACTGTTTGAGTAGCTGATAAGTCTTCTGCAAAACACTTTAAAAGTGACGACAGTTTGCGTTGAGATAATTTCCTTTGTTTGAAGGACATAATCACTAGTTTAGCTTAGTTTGCTAGTCTAGTGCCTTATTAAAATACCGCTTTATCACGTATACCATTCACTACTGGTAGCTCAACGGCAAGTATAGCGCTGTGTTTATATAATCAAAAAAACCTTAATAATCAATACAATTATCCTCTATAATTTGCAATAGCAGAATTATAACACTGTGGTCTACAAAAAATCACGCGTAGCTTGTTTTCTAAAGATTTTTTTATACAAATAAAAGTTAATACCACTCAAGAAAATAATAATTACCGCTTGGGAGAACAGATAATGCGCTTTCAGTATGCTGACGGCTAAGTATAGAAGCACAGTATTTAGTATCAAATACAGTCCGGCTGTAATTATAAATAAAATGAACTCAATATGAATTTTCTTTTCAGAGGATTTAAATACCCATTTCTTTTGCATTAAATAGTTAAATACTATCGCAAAAGAAAAAGCGATGATCGAGGAAATTAGATAATGCACACTTGCAATCTCGTGTAAGTAGAACAAACCAAACAAGTGAATTAGCCCAGATATTCCACCAGACACTAATGATTTGTAATATTTTCCCAAAATAAAGTTCATATTAACTTATTTTTTGCATATCAGTTCAAAGCGAATTTCTTCAAAACCACCAACCCAAAAACACCAAAGTCGGCTGCACATGTATGGACTAAGATTGGCCATAAAAGTGAAGGCAGTATTTAGCAAAGTAACACCAGTCCGAGCAAACAATCCTATACCCATTTCTTTAGCGATATGTGAGAACGCATGCCATTGCAATTTTGTAGATACATGATCATACTCTACTCCATAAAAACCAATTTTTTTAAATCGCTTATTGAAATAATTTGGAAATGTTACATCAAACCCATGACTGTGTTCAGGGTGTGTCATGCCTCTTGAAAAATGAGGTACTCTTATCAACAGCCGTCCCCCTGGTTTTAGAATGCGGTGTAATTCTTTCATTACTTCAAATGGACGATCTAGATGCTCTAAAATATGTGAAGCTTCTACAAGTTCAAAGGAGTTATCTTGGAAAGGATACGGAAACGTGTTTAAGTCATGGTTTATATCTGGCTCAACAATACTCTGCCAATCTAAATTGATATATCCTGGTTTTTTATAACCTGCACAGCCGATATTTAATTTTTTTGATTTATTTTCCATGTTTGGTTTATTAACACCACCTTTCTACCCACTTTCCTAGTACATACAATGACCACAAAGCTTTTCTATGATCCTCCTTTCCCTCTACATGTTCTTGTAAAAGCTTTTCGATTATATCACGATTGAATAGCTCTAATTGCATTAAACCACCTTCTAGTAAAGTAGACTCAAACTCACCCTTCAATTCATCCCTGATCATCGCGCCGATAGGAAAATTAAACCCTTGTTTTTTACGATAAATAATATCTTTTGGTAACTTCGATTCTGCTAACTTTTTCAAAGCATACTTTCCCACTCGACCACGCAACTTCCAACTATCATCTAACTTGAGGACGTAAGCCATTAGTTGTTCGTCGAGGAATGGTGACCTGACCTCAAGACCGTAACTCACAGAAGCTCGATCAGTCTTTACCAAAATATCGTCAATAAGGTACCCTCTTAAGTACTCCTGCTTGATCCCTTGCCATACTGATGTTGTTCCTTGGTGCCATTGAATGATTGGACCATAGAGCATATCCTTATTAAGTTCTCTCCTACTTAATGCAGAAAGTATTTCAGGCTCGATGGCCGACAACCAAAGTGTATTTCGATACTGCGGTTTACTAAGGCAACCTTTAAGAAACCGTTTCAATTTAAAGTCAAAGCTCATGTATTGATGAGAGACTGACAGCTGATTAGCTGTGGCAAAAAATCCTTTTCGCACTGCCAGTGGCAGCTTTTGATATTTATTTGCAATTCGATGAGCGAAGAACGTACCGTAACCAAGAAAAAGCTCATCTGCTCCGTCTCCACTTAAACACACGGTCACTTGTTTTCGAGCATGTTCAGAAACTAGAAGTGTAGGAATGATTGAAGAATCAGCCATCGGTTCGTCAAGTACTTCAGGCAAGCGCGACAATAATCGAACTATATCACTATTAGATAATGTTGCTTGGTAATGCTCACTACCTATATGATTGGCAACTGTTTGTGCGGCAGACTGTTCGTTAAAACTTTCATCTTCAAAACCAATTGAAAATGTTTTAATTGGTTGTTTAGCTTGACTTTGGGCAATAGCTGCCACCAAACTTGAATCTAGTCCGCCACTCAAGAAAATACCGACCGGGACATCTGCCACTAAACGTTTACTGATCGCACTCTGCAGTAGTTCACCTAGGTCTGGAAGAGGATTTGTGGGTATAGCATTTTCATAAACAATAGATGAAACGAATGAGGAAACTACTTTTTCTTGATAAATCGTGAGTATTTCACCTGGCATCAGCTTATTTACTCCACTGTAGATGGTGCGCGGAGCAGGTATGTATTCGTATAAAAGATATTGAAAAACAGCATCCTGATTAATTTTTCCCTTAAAACTCGGGTGTTGTTTAAGTGCCTTAAGCTCTGAACCAAAAATGAAAGTTTTGTTGGGTAGTTGGGTGTAGAAAAGAGGTTTCTTACCAATACGATCCCGATGTAAATATAGAATTTCTTCGTAACGATCATAAACGGCAAGAGCATACATACCTTCAAGCTTGTCTAAAGCTGCAACCCCAAGCTTTGCAAAGAGTTTTAGAATAACCTCTGTATCAGTTTCACTTCGTAATGTATAGTTTGCTAAATATTGCTTGCGTAAGGCATGATAATTATAAATTTCACCGTTATATACTATGGTGTAGCGTCCGTCTAAAGTAGACATTGGTTGCGCACCCTCTTCAGATAGGTCGATGATCGATAAACGTCGATGCACCAAACCTGTATTACCGAATATTTTTACTCCCCCGGCATCAGGACCACGATGCTTCAAAGAAAGCTGCATCGCTTCAGCCACCTGTCGGCTTCCTCCACCGATGAATCCAGCGATTCCACACATGTTAAAAATTAACTTTATTTTTAATAAAGTAGGTTTTTTTTCCTTGTGATTCGTAGTATGTACGCATAACCATCTCAGCAACTACACCCATAGTAACTAGTTGAACACTCACAATGAGACACATGGCGGCAAAAGTTGGTAGAGGAGTTTGAATAATTGATAGCTGATAAACAAGCTTCAAGTAGATTGATGTTGCTCCTGCAAAAAGACCAAGCAGTAGCACAAGCAGTCCGATCTTTCCAAAAAACTGAATAGGTCGATCTATATACTTATGCATAAACCTCAAAATAAGCAAATCTAGAAGCACACGGGTGGTCCGCGAAAAACCATACTTACTGTACCCATACTTCCTTGGTTGATAATTGACTTCTATTTCAACCACACGAGCACCCAGCTGGGCTGCGTACGCTGGAATGAAGCGATGCATTTCACCATACAGACGAATATCCTTAATAAGTTCGTAACGATATGCTTTTAAGGTACAACCGTAATCGTGCAGTTTAAGACCAGCTACCTTTGAAATCAGAATATTTGCCATTACAGACGGAATTTTTCGCAATAACATTTTATTACTCCAGCGATTTCTGCGCCACCCAGATACAACATCATAACCCTCTTCAAGTTTATCTATAAGCTTTTTAATGTCCGACGGATCATTTTCTAAATCTGCATCCATGGGAATAATAATTTCTCCCGTCGCGTGCTCGATACCTGCATGTAATGCAGTTGTTTGTCCACGATTTGTTTTAAAATTTATTATTTTAAGATACTTATTGTCTTCAGCTAGCTTCAAAAGTAAATTCTCAGTATCGTCTGACGAACCATCATTAACGGCGATAATTTCAAAATCAGAAGAAAATTTTTGTAACTCTGTAAAAATTTTTGTAAATAGCTCAGGCAAACTTTCAACTTCGTTGAAAATTGGTAAAATTACTGAAATTTTCATATCACTTAATATACTACATTAAAATAAGAAATTATTACAGGTTTAGTATTGCTAGGATTTCAAGTTAAACCAAGTGTTATTCAAACTTTCCGAAGCGGAGACCACGCGGCAGAGTTGCGGGGAATAGGAGGATTAAAGTGGCAGTCTCAAGAATTTAATCGAGTGGTGATAGAACGTCTTGGTCGGTTACCCAAAGAATGCAGAAAGACTCTCACCCGTGACCGCAGAAAAGAGAACTTGGGTTGGCAAGAGATTTAAGAAAAGTTGGAAACCGATGTATTCTTTGCTTATGCCTATTCCTCATACGAACGTAGTAGCAACGAGAATGGTAACGGGCTTATTCAACTACTTATCCAAAGCGGACTGACTTTGAGCTTGTTCCTGATGATGACTTAGAGGTGCTTGAAAGGCAACTTAATTTAAGACCACGTAAACGACATGGCGAACTGACGCCAGAAGAGGTATTCTTTAAGGTAGCAGGTGTTGTGTTATATTCTTGAATGTACCTACTGACGTAACAGTAACGAAAATACTACTGTTTTAGTTACATATACATACAATATGTATACTCTACATACACTCATACATAAATTAATTCCAAATTGGATTTATCAACGTCTCATCAGCGATTGGGACAAAGAGGGTTTTAAAAAGTATTTAAAAAATACCAGCTGGATAGCTGCTGCCAGAATTATCTCTCTAATTATTTCTTTCTTTACAATTGCTATCATTGCCCGCTATCTCGGACCTGAAAATTATGGCAAATTGAGTTACGCCCAAAATTTCGTCGCTTTATTTTCAGCTTTTGCCGCTCTTGGCTTAGACCAAATTATCTATCGTGATCTTATTGCTGAGAAAGACAAAGAAGCTGAATTATTAGGTACAGCTTTCGTGTTACGTGCTTTTTTCGGAGGAATAACGCTTATTGCCACTATACTTACAGCCATTTTCCTGAATGATGACGTAATCCTTACCTGGATGATAGGAATTATTGCACTATCTTTTATCTTCCAACCTTTTGGAGTAATCGGTCATCTTTTTAATGCCCACATCCTTTCTAAGTACAATTCCTACATTACTATCGCAGTTGCCTTTTTATTGCCTGGACTTAAAATGGCAGTGGTTTATTTTGACGAAGGTATACTTTATTTTTCTGTTATTATTGCCTTGGAGTCATTGGTCTATGCCATCGCATATGTCTTTCTATATAGAAAAGTAATGTACAGCTCACCGCTACATTGGTCTATTTCGCTCCGGCGCGCACAAGTGTTACTATTATATAGTTGGCCATTACTCATGGCTAGCTTTTCCGGCTATATTTATGGACGTATCGACCAAGTGATGATTCAACAATTTATTGATTCAACAGCAGTTGGATTTTATGATGTGGCGGTACGTTTAACTGAACTCCTTGGTTTCTTTCCCGGAGTTATCATCGCTTCACTCTTTCCAGCACTCATTAATGCTAAAAAGGAATCTTTAGAAAAATACCGCCAGCGCTTCCAGTCTCTTATATTACTATGTGTGGGCATCTCTTTTATCTCAGCTTTATTCCTCTTCTTACTCGCGCCTTATATTATTACTCTACTTTTTGGACCTGAATTTTATGTAGCAATATCTGTCACTAGACTCTATGTCTGGTCAACAATTGGTACTGTACTTATTATTTTGATGCAACAATATTTTATTACTGAAAATCAATCAGCCCACTTTTTATTTTTTTCTATTCTTGGTGCTTCTATTAATATTGCTTTGAACAGTGTCCTCATACCAATCTACGGTATCTATGGGGCAACTTTAGCAACACTAATTACATTAACTTGTATTATACTGGTGTTCTTGATAACTAAAAATGCTATAGTAACTCACAATTAATACAAAAATTATATGAAAAAGATTTTAGTAACTGGCGGAGCAGGATTCATCGGTTCCCACCTCTGCGAAAAGCTTATTCAACAAAATCACAGGGTGATATCACTTGATAATTACTCGACTGGATCAAAAGAAAATCATATAAAAGGAGTCGAATATATTGCAGGCGACACCATTGATATTTCAAGACTGGTTACATCCCCAGTCAACTTGGTCTTTCACCTTGGTGAGTACGCTCGAGTGGAACAGAGTTTTGCTGATATTGATAAAGTATTACATTCAAACACTCAAGGTACTCAGGCAGTACTTGAGTACATACGAAAGTGTGACGCAAAGCTTGTTTATGCTGGATCTAGCACTAAATTCGCCGATGGTGGGATTGGCCGAGACCAAAGTCCGTATGCTTGGACAAAAGCAACAAATACCGAGCTTGTAAAAAACTATAGCGAGTGGTTTGGTATTAAATATGCCATCACCTACTTCTATAATGTCTACGGCCCCCACGAACGAGGCGACAGTGCTACTGGTACTTTGATTGGTATCTATCGTGACCTTTATAAAAAAAATCTCCCTTTACCTGTCCGTTTGCCTGGCACACAAAGACGGAGTTTTACCAATGTTGAAGACATTATTGCAGCACTCTTACTGGTAGGATATCAGGGTGAGGGAGACGAATACGGAATTGGTCATCCGGACTCATATTCCGTATTAGAAGTGGCACAAATGTTTGGTGGAAGTATTACAGAGCTTCCAGAACGACCAGGAAACCGTATGACCTCCATCTCCGATACCAATCGGACTAGACTTGAATTGGGGTGGCAACCAAAATACAATTTACCAGATTATATTAAATCAATCACCACAGATGTTTAAAATCATAGATAAATCACGTCGATTTTGGAATGGTTTAAAAAGAAGAATCTACCACCAATTAAAACTACACCCATCAAGTGTACCCTACTTAAGTGGAGATACTTTTAGGGGGCTCGCTCAACATATTTTTGATATGGATAGTCTTATCTTGCCTGAAAATGTAAAAGAAAATGATATTTTGTTTGTTCAATCACCAAAACTAAAGGAATTTTTTACTACTATAAATCCAAAAATAAAAGCCAGATATGTTCTCATCTCACATAATGGTGATGAAAACATTACGGAAGAACACATTCCATTTATTACAGATACGATCAAGCACTGGTTTGCTCAGAATTGCTTAATTTCTCACCCCAAAGTGACCCCCCTACCAATTGGAATAGAAAATAAGTGGTATTTTCTGCATGGGATACCAAGATATTTTGATAAGCTAAAAAGAATAGAGACACCAAAAAAACTAAATATTTTGTATAAGTTTAGTGTTGCCACCAACCCACAAGAGAGAGGAGTTGCTCTAAAAAATCTGGAACAATGTGACTTGGCTGAAACTTACACTGATTGGCGAGAATCCCTCTCCTATCTTAGCACTCTAAAGCAATATTCTTTTGTAGCATCGCCTGCTGGAAATGGTGAAGATTGCATTAGAACCTGGGAAGCAATGTATTTGAAGACTATCCCAATTCTAAAAAGAACAACGATGTCACAATACTTTGATGATTTAAATTTACCAATTATACTAGTTAACGATTGGACAGAACTAAAAAATTTCGACAGGGCAAAATTAAGGTTTCTCTATAATACAATGAAAAATAAATTAGAAAGTCCTTATTTATGGATAGATTATTGGCAGAAATTAATCCAAAGCAAAGCTCATGATAAATAAACTTCATATTTACAGTTTAATAGAAAACATCACCCCTCCGATTCTGTTTAGACTATTTAAAAGCAGTATTTTCTATACTTGGATAGTAAAAGTTGTTAAGAAACTTTCAAAACCCACTGTGGCAAAGGAAATTTTGATAACTTCCGGTGATCTTAAGGGTTTGAAGCTTAAATTAAGCGGAGTTGGGGCTTGGCAAAAAGAAATGATTGATGGTATATATGATCATGAACTTTTTTCTTATGTTAGAAACTTACCTTTACAGGACAAAGTTATTTATGACATTGGGGCACATATCTGTTATCACTCACTTGCATTTGCTACTTACACCGGAAACAAGGGGCATATATACGCCTTTGAACCTAACCAAGCTAACATTGAACGGGCAGAGGAAATATTAGACCTAAATCACAGTATAAAAAATAGTATTACAATACTTAATTCTGCCTTGTCTGATAAATCAGGTGTCACTAAATTTCTTAGTACTAATGATATTGAGAACGGTACTAGTACAGGTGGTTTTATAGATGACGCATCCACCATTTGGCCAAAAGAAGTGTTTATTGAAAAAACCGGCTTTAAAGTGTCAGAAGTTTCTATAGAGACAATAGATGATTTAGTTAAAAATAAAAAAATCTTACCACCCGATCTTCTTAAGATTGATGTAGAAGGTGCTGAACAATTAGTACTGGTTGGTGCGAAACAAACTATAACTGCCCATCATCCTATTATTATAGTTGAGTTCCATTCCACATATTCAGCTTATGCTTGTATGGAAATATTAAATAACTTTAGGTATAAGACACGTATTTTAAAGAAAGAAACTGACGGAAGAGTCATGGTAGTTGCCGAACCAATAACGAAAACTTAAAATGTCACCTAAACTTTCAATCATAATCCCTTGCTACAACTGCGAAAAAACACTTCGGGAAGCTGTGGATTCATGTTATGTTCAGGGATTTTCTGAAAATGAATTTGAAATTGTGATGGTAGACGATGGTTCTACGGATGAAACTAGAGAATTAATGAAACGACTTGCCGAAGAACATGCAAATTTACACCTATTTTTTCACGAAAAAAATAAAGGGGGTGGAGCCGCTCGTAATACAGCTGTGGCAAATTCAAAAAGTGAGGTGATTTTCTGTCTTGATAGCGATGACCTACTCCCT
>Ga0210009_1002876_pt1 | contig 11829 bp, 20 predicted proteins | sample CryGeyCG2114_065_FD_185457 | JGI IMG/M metagenome (GOLD analysis project Ga0210009, IMG submission 185457) | Groundwater microbial communities from aquifer - Crystal Geyser CG12_big_fil_rev_8/21/14_0.65 (SPAdes) (version 2) | ecosystem: Environmental > Aquatic > Deep subsurface > Groundwater ... | reverse complement strand
CAGAAGAATTAAAAACCGAGCTTGAGCAGAGATTATTTAAGTCATACAGCAACGAAACCGAGATTTATAATGAGATGATTAAAGGCAATTTAGGGGCTAAAGAGCTATGGGTTAAAATTATTGAGGCAGACCTTAAAGAGCAAGAAAAATATCAGGAAGCATTACTTGAAAAATAGTGAGTTAAAGAGTAGGATAAAATAACTCTATGAGAGAGAAAATTATACGAATAATTTTTTCAATATTTTCTGGTTTTGGTATAGTTATTCTAATTTTTATTGGAGTGATGTTACTTTTTGTAAATGGATTCGGTATGAAAGAGGAAAGCGTCTTTGTGATTTTCGGGCTTATTATGGGTATTATTGCTTTTGGCGTTTTATCAGCTAAGGTCTACGACTACTTGAAGCGGATACTTGAAGCGGAAATAAAGAAATAGTGAGTAGCGGGGTAGGGTGAATTGTATTAGAATATAAAAAGACCTTGCTGTTGATATTTTAAAGGGTATCGTTTATTATTATTGTATTATGTTTAGTTTTTTTGGGAAAAAAGAGATTATTCCTCAGGTTTTAATAGCTTATAAATGGCGTTTTCCTGAAAAGCTGGAGGTTTCTATTAACTCCTCAAAAGATGGCGGTTATATTGTTTATGTAAATAGTTTCCCCGGATGTGTAACTCAAGCAGAAACGGGGCGAGAGCTTTTTGAAATGGTTCACGATGCCGTTTATACATATCTTGAAATTCCACAAGAATACCAGCCGTATATGCCAACATTTTTTCCTCCAGAGGAATTACGAGAAAAATTAAATATAAAAATCCCAGAAAAATATCTTAACGAAAAAATGGTGTTGCAACGGACATAATGAGCGAATTTTATTTTCCTTGTAAAAGAAAAAAATTAATGAGAGCCCTAAAGAAATTAGGGCTTTCTATTGAACGCGGAACAAAACACGATTTAGCTAAGTGCATTAATAATGGAAGTAAAACTACTATTCCAAGACATAAAGAAATTAAAAGAGAAATTATTGAAAGCATAGCCTTATTTTTATTAGATAAAGATTTTAAAAAAGAAAAACTACTTGATTTACTGAGATAAGTTTAAACTTATGGCGCCAAATCGGGTATGTAAATATACTCAGTTTGTCGCTGGATGATAGTTCTAATATCGTCCAGCCAGCGGAGTTGAGTTATTAACATTTAAGCTATTGACAAGGGTCTATGCCAGGATTAATATATAAGCAATATAATCACTACCCCTGCTTCGGCAAGGGTAGTTTTTTATTGAAAATAATAGTATAATTGATGTATTATGGCTTTTTTAAAGAGAAAAGAACGGGTCGCTGTATATATTGATGGCAGCAACTTTTATAATTATTTAAAAGATAAAGAAATAAGCTTCCCAAAAGGAAAGAAATTCAATTTTAAGGTTTTTGTCGAATCATTGGTAGGGGATAGAGAATGTGTTTCTAAAAGATATTATACTGGAATTTTCAGAAACCTTGATAGAACTTCTAAAAGCGAATCTTTAGTTAGGGGCCAGCAGAAATTTTTAACTAATTTAGAAAAAGACGGCTTCAGTATAAAAAGAGGTCGCATCATCTATGATTCTGGAAAAATTAGAGAAAAAGGCACTGATGTAAAGATAGCTACCGATTTAATAGTGGGCGCCGTAGATAATCTTTATGACACCGCTATATTAATTAGTTCTGATACGGATTTAATACCAGCAATTAATTATATAAAATACAAAGGTAAAAAATTAGAATATGTTGGTTTCTCGCACGCTCCATCCTTTGCAATGATAAAGTATGCAGATTTCCGAAAATTACTCTTGCCCGAAGATATTGAAAAATTTAAAGAAAATAATATTTAGACTAAAGGGTTAGACAGTTTAAGTTTATCAAACAGGTTCTAATATCGTCCAGCCACCGGAGCAAATAAAAACCGCCAATCGGGCGATTTTTATGTTAAAATAAATCTTATGCGACCTTATCCTTCTAAACAATTTATATTCATTTTCGGATTCATAATAACCGCATCCCTGGGATATGGCGGCTACCGCTATGTCCTTACCGTAAAAGAGCTTAAAGAGGTTAAAAACAACTTTGCTTCAAGCACGCTAGAGTTTGAGAATAAAATTAAACAGCTTGAAACCGAGATTTCTCAATCTAAAACAGAAAATTTAGTTCTTATGAACTCGCTTGTTACCGAGCAGGCTAAAAATAATTTATTTGAGGAACAGATTGGTACGATCCAAGGCGCCGTCGGTGTCCTTGAGAAACTGAATAAAACGGACAAAGAACTCTTGCAAAAATACTCAAAAGTTTATTTTCTCAATGAAAACTACGTGCCGTCCAATCTTGCCGACATTGACCCAAAATATCTGTACAACAAAGAGCAGCCCCTTCAAATACACGCTAATGTCCAGCCGTATCTTTATAAAATGTTTGAAAGTGCCTCTTCAAGCGGCGTATCAATGGAAATAATCTCGGCTTACCGGTCGTTTGGAACCCAGTCATCTCTTAAACTAAGCTATAAAATAACATACGGCTCCGGCGCCAATAAATTTTCAGCGGACCAGGGATATTCAGAGCACCAGCTCGGAACCGCCGTAGACATTACAACTCCGGACACTGGTGAATCATTTTTAAAATTCGAAAAGACAACGGCATATAAATGGCTGACGGAAAACGCGTATAAATACGGCTTCATACTTTCCTATCCCAAACAAAATACGTATTACCAGTTTGAGCCGTGGCACTGGCGATTTGTCGGCATGGCTCTGGCTACAAAACTGCATGACACTAATCAATACTTCTACAACCTGGACCAACGCGAGATTGATTTATACCTTATTTCCATTTTTGATTAAAACGATAAGAAATATTAACATTAAAGAAACCCCCGCTCGTTTGGTGTGGGGGAAGGGCTGCAATGTTTGATTAAATATTTATTATTATGCCCAGTAGTGAGCCCGCGATAAATTCAGCTCTCAATTTGTCGAGCTTGTTATAAAGGCAAAAATAATTTATAAAAAAATAGCTTGGTGACCCTAAAAAGCAATGAGTATGCGAAAGTTAGATCGGAAGGAGTTTGAAAAAATCGTAAAAGAGGGAATAAGGGCAATTCCGGAGAAGTTTTTGCGAAAATTGGAAAATGTGGCAATTATTATTGAAGATGAACCTACCTTGGCCCAGAAAAAGAAACTCAATTTACACCCAAACTGGACCTTGTTCGGTTTATACGAAGGCGTGCCGCAACTGGAAAGGGGAGCGAACTACAGCGCGGTACTGCCTGACAAAATAACCATTTTTCAAGATCCGATTGAAGCGCTGGCTAGGGACGAGGAAGACATTAAAGAGATGGTAAAAAATACCGTCTGGCACGAAATTGCCCATCATTTCGGAATGGATGAAGCCAGAGTGCGGCAAGCCGAAGCCAGAAAAAAAAGAAACAACAGTCAATCTTAAAATGAAAACAAAAATCTATCAACTTTACCTCTCTTTTGTTAGAAAATACGGTTCTCCTAAAGAATTCTGGAGGAAATGGTGCAAGAGCGAAAAAACCAGCCAGGACCGGGAGGAAATTGCTTTAGGAGCAATTTTGACCCAGAGAACTAATTGGCGAAATGTGAAAAAAGCCCTAAAAAATCTTAAAGAAGCAAGGGCTTTATCAATTGAAAAAATTTATAAAATCGGTAAAAGAGATATAAAATTATTGGAAAAACTTATTAGACCATCCGGATTTTACAAACAAAAAGCCAAAAGGATTTATCAATTTTGCGAATTTATTGTTAAAAATCACGGCTCTTTGGGAAAATTTTTAAACCAAGATTTAGAAACCTGTCGAGAACAACTGCTCAAAATATCCGGCATTGGTCCTGAGACAGCTGACAGCATCTTGCTTTATAGCGGCAATAAACCGATTTTTGTGATTGACGAATACACTCGCCGTTTAGTCAAAAAGCAAAAAATCAGCAACCAACTTTTTTATAATCACCTTCAGCAATTATTTCAGCAAAATCTAGCCAAGAACGTTAAAATTTATCAAGATTTCCACGCGATGATTGTTTTGGAGGGCAGGGGAACTGACTGGGATTTAGAAACTCCAGTTAAACAAAAAAGTTTATTTTAAAAATGATAAAACCGTTTTCCGACAATATTATTTTTGTAGATACGGAATTCTCTAGTTTAGACCCCTATAAAGGCGAGATTCTTTCGATTGGCTTGGTAAAATTAAACGGCGAAGAATTATATTTAGAATTGGAATACGCAGGAGAAATAAGTGATTGGGTGAAAGAAAATATCGTTCCAACATTAAGGGGAGCAAAAGTAAGTCGGGGAGAAGCCATTCAAAAAATTAAAAGTTTTATCGGCGACAAAGAACCGTTTATGGTTAGTTATATTAACCAATTCGATGCCATATACTGGTATAAACTTTTTGGCTTAGAGAACAATCCTTGTTATTGGATACCGATTGATTTTGCCTCTATTTTGTTTGCTTTAGGAATTGCCCCCGAAAGTTATTATTTTGGAGATAAAAATAACTTTTATGAAAAAATAGGCATAGACCATTCTAAATATAAACAGCATAATGCCTTAGATGACGCAAAATTATTAAGGGAAGTTTACTTAAAATTTTTACAACTTAACCCGCAAGATTTAGAAAAAATTCAAAAATAAATTGGCCAACCCTTCAATAAACTCAGGCCAGGCAAAAAATTAGGCGAATAAGTGGACTGGCCATTATCGCCATTTTAGCGATTTTTTGGTAAAATGATTAATAATGATTAATATGGAATGTAGACAAAAGGAAAATTTAAAAAGCTGCCCCTGTACTTATCCTGGCTGTCCGAGAAAAGGGATTTGCTGTGAGTGTTTGAGGCATCATCTTAAAAAGGCTGAGCTTCCGGCCTGTTGTTTTTCGGCCGAAGCCGAAAGAACCTATGACCGCTCAATTGAAAAATTTATTCAAGACCAGAAAAAATGATTAGCGAGATTAATGTTTCAAGTCAAGAAAGATATCAGCTGATTGACATTACAGATGAAGTTGAGAAAATAGTAAAAGAAAGCGGTGTTAAAGACGGATTGGTTTTATTGTTTGTGCCCCATTCCACTGCCGGTATTTTATTAACTGAAAACGAAAAAAGTTTGAAGGAGGACTGGTTAGATTTTCTTAAAAAATTGGTTTCTGGTTTTGATTTCCAGCACAATAGAATTGATGATAATGCTGATTCTCATCTTCTTTCCGGTTTTATCGGACAGGAAAGAATTCTTCCCCTAAAAGGCGGCCAGATAATTCGAGGAACTTGGCAGCAAATTTTTTTATTAGAATTAGACGGGCCGAGAAAAAGAAAAATAATTGTTAAAATTATAAAAGATTAGATGTTAATCCCCAAAGGTCGCCCCTAAATTAAGCCCAGAATCGAATCTCTTAAAAACTATGAAAATTTCAAGTCCGGCTTTTGCCAATAACTCTTATATTCCCCAGAAATATACTTGTGATGGCCAGGATATTAATCCTTCCTTAGAAATTAAGGAGGTGCCAGAAGAAGCCGTGAGTCTGGTTTTAATCGTGGATGATCCTGATGTAGCCAGGGGAACTTTTTTGCATTGGCTGGTTTTTAACATTGAGCCGACAGTTTCTTTAATTAAAGAAAATGAGGCGCCCAAAGGAGGAATTCAAGGCCTAAATGATTTTGGCAAAGAAAATTACGGAGGACCGTGTCCGCCGTCTGGCACTCACCGATATTTTTTCAAAGTTTATGCTTTAGATAAAAATTTGGATTTAGAAGCCGGTTCAGATTTAAAAAAGGTCGACAAAGAGATGAAAGACCATATTTTAGGCGAAGCTCAATTGATTGGCCTTTATCAAAGAAAGTAATTCAAAGATTGAGCCTAATAAAAAATGTTTATGAAAAACTTAAAACCTTTAAGCGTTGAGGAATGGTTGGTTTGTGGAATCGGGATGTTTTTTATGGGATTGGGAATAGGCCTCGGTGCGGGAGTAATGAATTTTGGAATTGGATTTTTCATTTTGGGATTAGTATTAGAAATCCCGGCTTTTTATTTGGTATTTAAACACAAAAGAGAAAATGAGAAATTTAAATCGGAAAGAGTTTGAGAAAATTATCAAAGAGGGAATAAAGGCAATTCCGGAAAAGTTTTTGCGGAAATTGGAAAATGTGGCAATCGTTATTGAAGATGAACCGACCCCAGCCCAGAAGAAGAAATTAAATATTCATTCGGGCTGGACGCTGTTCGGTTTATACGAAGGCGTGCCGCAACTGGAAAGGGGAGCGAACTACAGCGCGGTACTGCCTGACAAAATAACCATCTTTCAAAATCCGATTGAGGCGGGGGCTCGCGATGGGAAAGACATTAAAGAGATAGTAAAAAATACCGTTTGGCATGAAATTGCCCATCATTTTGGAATGGACGAAGCCCGGGTGCACCAAGCCGAAGCCAGAAGAAAAAGAAACAACAGTCAATCCTAAAATGAAAAAAGTTAAAAAATCAAAAAAGTATTGGTCCGGAGAAGTGACGCGAACCAGCAACGCGCTTGATTTAGAGCAAGGAGTTTTTACTTGGGATGACCCCAAAAAAATTGCCAAATCGCTGAAACGCTCGGCTGAGGAAAGTAATAGGCGCAAAGGCACAGCGTATCAATCAGCCATGTCAATGCTCAATTTTTACATTAATCGGGCTGGAAAAAATCTGTCATCAAATCAAAGAGAAATTTTTGAACAGGCAAAAATTGAACTGAAAATTCTTTTCAAAAATTAGGCCAATTCAAAAAACGTCCCGCTTAGGCGGGACGTTTTTTGAATTTTCTCTTAGTACTTTTTAGTATTTCACCAAGAAACTCCACCGGGGGGTTGATTCCTGCGACTGACCGGTTTGGGCATCCACGGCAAAATTTCTTGTGGTGGTTATCGGGATGAATCTGAGAAGTTTGGCTTTTGCTTCAACGCTGACCGCGTACTTGGGCGTTCCCGCATCCGTAAGCACAATGTTTCCCGGTTCAACCTTGATTATATCTTTGATTTCCGACCGAACCGCTCAAACTATTATACACTGTTTACTCGCCGGCTAATCACCGCGACGCTGTAATACATCCGACAAAAGCCGAAGCCGAGGCCGATAACGAACAAAAAGATTTTCTTTAGAAATTTGTTTTAATAGAGCCAGAATATTCAGACAATATTTTATTTTTGGAATAGAGGGTTGGCTACAGCATGACGCCCTGCCGATGTTTCGTACGGCAACTTCGGAGGCATTCGGAGCTTGGTCCCCGACGCAGTCGGGGTCCGAATGCCGAGAGCGTAGGTCGCCTCGACCCGCTGGGGGTCGGGGACGACCGGTGCCGATAGAAATGTCGGCAGGGCGGCCTTTTAATAAAATAAAAAAACACCCCGATAAGTCGGAGTGTTTTTTTATTTTATCGTCCCCCTCGGAACGACATTCTTTTTTCACGATGACAGTCGCGGCACAAGAGTTGATCAAGTCGGTCAGGATCTGGTTGAAATGGGAGCTCTTTTATTTCGGCTCCGCATTTCGAACATTTCCAATCTCCCTGATACATCTTTCGCTGAAAACCGGCATCATTCTGTTGATACGCCATTTTTGCTATAGATTGATTATTTGCGACCTTTTCGACTCGGGCAAAATGGCGTTATTTATAAAATTATGATTTTATATACTAAGCCGATTTTAACGCGAATCTAATGTTGTCATTGTAGCAGAACGTTTATCCTTTTGTCAAGCCCCGGAAATTATCCACAATTCCTCCACATAACTGTTCAATAGAGATATTAAATATCATTATGATGATATTCCTAATTGTGTAAATATTGTTATACTAATTAGGTGTGGGGGTAAAATGGTAGTTCCCAAGTTATTCACAAGTAAATCTTGACAGCAAATTTTGTTAAATTATCATAAAAGTGAGGAGAGGACACGATCTCTGATAGATTTTTTGGCTTAAGTAATTTACCCGGGGTAAGTCCTATCCCGGCCCCATGGGATAAGTCGAGGTTTACCAGAGATCGACTCCTCAATCCTTCGACAAACTCAGGATTGACCTTAGGCGCAAGCCGAAGGGTTGACCCTGAGTAAAATCGAAGGATTAAAGATAGGCGGGTGAGATTAGTCCGCCTATTTTTTTATTTCTCCGGCCATTCGGTAAGCCGTAAATTTTAGTTAGTCAAGTATTTCACGATCGTGAGACACTTGACTAGGTTCGATCTTTTAATTTTTAAAAAATTAATTATAATAAAAATAAAAAATGCCCTGTATTAATTCCACTAAATTTGGAGAAATAATGATTGATGGCAAAAAATACCAGCAGGTTTTAATTGTCGGAGATTCGGTAAGTGAAAGAGACAGCCAGCGACTTGAAAAATTATTTAATACCACTCATAAAATCGCTGAATGGGAAATTGATTCTTTGTTTCAAAAAAATCCGGAAATTATTTTAATCGGCACTGGGCAAGATGGGATGCTGGAAGTTAGTAAAGATTTATTGGAAAAAGTAAAAAAAGCCAATATTGAACTAATCACAGACTTTACCCCTAAAATCGTTGAAATTTATAATGAAAAAAATAAAGCTGGAAAACAAGTTAATGCCTTGATTCATACCACTTGTTAAGCTATCTGTAAACCACCTATAGTTGTAAGAGTATAACAGAATGAAACAGTATCATGGAAAATATAGAAAAATTAAATAATCCTCAGCCAGAAAAATCCGAGGAGTCAGAAGAGAAACCCGAGGAGCAGACAATTGAGGGTTTTATTGGAGAATATCAAGATTGGCAGAAGAAATTGCCACCAAATATTAAACCAGAAATGGTAGATTTATTTTTGGGAAGCGATGGTCTATGGCACTGGCATTTAAGACCAGAATATATTCAAGATGAACAAGAGAGAAAAAAATATGAAATGAAAAGGAGCCAATGGTAGAAAATGAATAGTTTTAAGAAGAAGGTTTTAAAAATCGTTGCTAAAATCCCCAAGGGAAAAGTTTTAACGTATAAAAAAGTCGCTAAATTAGCTGGCAAGCCAAAGGCCTACCGAGCCGTCGGCAATATTTTAAGCAAAAACCGCAATCCCAAAATACCGTGCCATCGGGTGATTCGCTCTGACGGAAAAATCGGCGGCTATAACAAAGGCGAAAAAGTGAAAATAATTTTACTGAAGAAAGAGGGTTATGCAAAACATTCTTGAAGTCAAAAATTTAACCGTCAATTTCAATAACGAAAAAGTTATTGATAATCTTAGTTTTAATTTAAAAAAAGGCGAAAATTTGGTGGTTGTCGGTCCTAATGGTGCCGGCAAAACCGTTCTCTTGAGGACTCTTATTGGCATGATTCCGTTTGAAGGAGAAATAAAATGGGAGAAAGACGTCAAAATCGGTTACGTTCCCCAGAAAATCCTGCCGGAAAAAAACATTCCTTTGAGCATAGAGGAATTTTTTAATTTCAAGAAAATTGATTCAAACCAGATTGTCAAAGCCCTGAAATCAGTCGGCATAAATGATTTGTCAGTTTTGAAAAAGAAAATCGGCGTAATTTCCTCGGGTCAACTTCAGCGGATTTTAATCGCTTGGAGTTTAATCGGCAATCCGGAAATTTTGCTTTTTGACGAACCGTTAAGCGGCATTGACATTGAAGGCGAAGAGACAATTTATAATCTCTTAAGCCGGATAGAAAAAGAGCGTGATTTAACGATAATTCTTATTACTCACGATTTAAGCGTGGTTTATAAATTTGCCGACTCGGTACTTTGTTTAAATAAAGAATCTATTTGCTATGGTCCGCCCCAGGAAGCGCTGACTCCGGAAAGATTAAGCCAGCTTTACGGCGGAGAAATAAAACTTTACAAACATGACCATCACTAACCAATTTTTATTTAGTTTGATTACTGCAATCTTTGTCGGCGGAGCAGCCGGTTATCTCGGCTCATTGATGATATCTAAAAGAATGGCTCTGGTGGGAGACGCGCTTGGTCACGTCGCTTTGCCGGGCATTGGCTTGGCCCTGCTTTTGGGATTAAATGTTTCGTTGGGGGCGTTTGTTTTTCTTTTGGCGGGCGTCCTGTTAATTTGGTTTTTGGAGAAAAAAACCTTTTTACCGACCGAAACCTTGGTCGGCGTGATTTTTGTTTTAAGTTTGGCTTTGGGTTTTTTGATTACTCCGCAACCGGAGTTGCTTGAAGCGTTAATAGGAGATATCTCAAAAGTGTCATTATTGGATACCACTCTTTCAATAATTTTAAGCATTTTTGTTTTATATGTGATAAATAAAATTTATCCCAAAATAATGCTGGCTTCCATTTCTGAAGATTTGGCAACGGTCAACCGGATAAATATAAGCAGATACAATCTCATCTATCTTTTGGTAATCTCGGTTATCGTGGCTTTGGGAGTAAAAGTGGTCGGTTCTCTATTAATAGGCGCCTTGGTTATTATTCCTGCCGCCGCTTCGCGATTGATTAGTTCAAATATGCGACAGTATATTTTCTGGTCGGGTTTATTCGGTGTTTTTAGTTGTGTTTTTGGGATTTTGCTTTCCGGCGTAATTAAATTAGCGGTGGGGCCGCTGATTATTCTGGTTTGTACTCTGTTTTTCGCAGTTTGTTTAATTTTGAAAAAAACGCATAATTGAAGATATGTTTAAATTTATCAACATAAATAAAGTCATTAAAATTTTAATCCTTTCAGATTTGGCTTTGATTACCGGGATGGGTTTTGTGGCGCCGATTTTCGCCATTTTTTTAACCGAGAACATTGAAGGAGGCACTATTCAGGTGGTCGGTTTTGCCGCAGCTATTTATTGGATAGTAGAAGCCCTTATTCTTATTCCTTCCGGTAAATATTTAGATAAAAATCACGGCGAAAAAGACGACCTTTTATTTATTGTTATTGGCAATTTTTTGGCTGCCTCAGCGGTTTTTGGTTATATCTTTTCTCGCCTGCCTTGGCACATTTATTTTTTGCAAGGAATTTATGCAATGGGTATGGGGATGAACATCCCGGGTTATACCGCCATTTTTACCAGACACGTTGATAAAGGCAGAGAAGCTTTTTCTTGGGGTCTCAGAGGTGCTTCAGTAGGAGTGGGGGCTGGCATCGCCGGAGCCTTAGGGGGAGTAATTGCTTATAGATTTGGTTTTAATACTCTCTTTATCGGAGTGATAATTTTCATCGTTTTAAGCGCTTTTTTGCCTCTCTTGGTTTTAAAAGGGATACGGCCCAAAGACGGAACAATGCCTAAAATTCCCGAAATAAAAACAATTCAATCTCCATTGCCAAAATAGGTAAAGAGGATTAAAATAATAACAATTTAAAGGTCGAGTTATTTTATCATTCTAAAAATGAAGAATAAATATAGTTTTCTTTTAGTCAGCATAGTGATAGCGGGGATAGTTTTGGGAGTGGTTGGAGTGGTTAAAGCCGGAATAATGATTCCAGCCGCTGATAAGGCAAAAGAGAACGCCGAAGTAGCGGTAGAGAAATCGCCAGCCATCGGCGGTGATCGGGCGTCTACTCCGCCTGGTCTTGAAAAAATAGAATTTATTCACTGGAAAAAAGATTTTGCGAAATTAGAAGGAGCAAAAGCGCCAAAGCCGCCAGCCTGCTACAAATTTCTTACACCAACAAAAATAAAATGGACTGTTTTACCGGTAAGCTATGAAATAAATCCGACAAATCCTCAAGGCCTTGCTGAAGCTTTTGTTACCACTGCTGTCAGCGCTTCAGCTGAAACCTGGGATGCGGCAACCAGCAAGGAATTAATGAATGATGCTTATACTGTTGATTATACAGCTGCTTACGGAG
>Ga0210009_1002868_pt1 | contig 11867 bp, 10 predicted proteins | sample CryGeyCG2114_065_FD_185457 | JGI IMG/M metagenome (GOLD analysis project Ga0210009, IMG submission 185457) | Groundwater microbial communities from aquifer - Crystal Geyser CG12_big_fil_rev_8/21/14_0.65 (SPAdes) (version 2) | ecosystem: Environmental > Aquatic > Deep subsurface > Groundwater ... | reverse complement strand
ACAATACCACGACAGCCTGTTAGTTATTCTAGTTAGCTATTCTTTTCTTAATGTTCTGTTTGAACTTATTTTTCATTTTATATTGCATCATCTTTTTACCATAAACATGATGATTTTTCATTCCTTTCCAAATTTTTCTTTGATCAGGTGTTAGAACATCATACATATCCATTTTGTGGTTTGCCATTGCCATTGCAATTGCAGCTTTATTCTCACTTATATTATTTACAGCATTAAGAACCGCACTACGGCTAATATTATCACTTGATTGGATCTCTTTTAATTCTAATTCACTTTTTTGCAGATTAGCTTTTAGATCTATCATTTGCTTTTGAAAATCGAGTCTCATTTTTTGAAATTGATCTCTTTGTGCGTCAGTTAGATTCAGCTTATCTATCCTATCTTGCATATTATACTTCATTTGAAAATTAGGTCCCATTGGTTTATCAGGTCTTGGTGGATTCTGAGCAAAATTAAAAGACGATAATAATAAAGTTAATACTATCGCTGTTACTATTGATTTGCTTCTGGTTTTCATATTGTGCTCCTTTTTATTTATTTAGGTTGATTTTACATATTTGACATTTGTATTTTCCATTTGGTTTAAAACAAAAAATATTAAACCCCGGGCTTGTTAGATTTGTCTAAATTTATAGAGATTGCTACTTAATGAGTATTGCCGAAGAAGATCAGATATTAATTGAAGAATTTAAAGATGGTAATGAATCTAGTTTTAACAGACTTATTCTGAAATATCAGCAAAAAATTTATTGGCATGCTCGTAGAATGACCGGAAATCATTTTGATGCGGATGAAGTAGTTCAGGAAGTACTGATGGTTCTTTATAAAAATTTGAAGAAATTTGAAATGAGGTCTTCTCTTTATACTTGGATATATAAAATTACTTCAACAAGAAGTTTAAATTTTATAAATAGGAGAAAAATTAAAGAAAGTTTTTTAACAGATGATGATAATTCAATGTATGTTACAAATGAAAATTCAATTACTAATAAAATTGAAGCAAAGGAAAAATTAGAAAAACTAGATAATGTTTTACAACAATTACCGGCTAAACAAAGAGAAATATTTATTTTAAGGAATTTTGAAGAAATGAGTTACGAAGAGATATCGGAAATAACCGGAACTTCAACAGGCGGGCTAAAAGCAAATTATTTTCATGCATATAAAAAAGTATTAGAATTAATGGATGAGGATAATGATGGATGAAAGAATTCTACAATATTTAGCTAATGAATTAAATAATGATGAAAAGTTAAAATTTGAAGATGAATTATCAAGGTCAACTAATCTTAAAAAAGAATTTGATAAATATGCCAGTCTGAATAGTAAATTTATCAACAATAAAAAAATTGCAATAGATGATTCATATTTCAACGGAATTGTTCCAGAATTCAGAAAAAGACTGGAAGTAAAAAAGAAAAGCAAGAAAATATTTGCATTCAGTTTTGCTAATTCATTAGCTGCAATAATTGTTTTCTATCTAGTGCTGAGTCCGGGTAATACTACAAGTTTAGCAGAAGCCGTTAAAAATTGGACTGAAAATGATTTTAAAAATGCCATTGAATATGCTGAACCAAAATTAAGTGTATTTTCAATTTCAAATGATAATGATTACTCAACTTTAGATTCTCTTGTTTCCAGTATGCTGTCAGATGAGTTAAATTTAACCAGTAACATAGCAGCACTGCAGGTAATTGATAATTCAATAGATTACAAAAATTTAGATGCACTTGTTGGTGATTCCGAAGCAGATGAAATTTATAATAAAATTTTAAATAAAAAATATTTTTAGGTATTTAAATGAAAAAATTATTATTGATAATAATAGTCATATTTATTCCTTCTCTAAATGCTCAAAATAAAATGAGAATTCATAAAAATCAGATGAATAAATTTGAGCAGCTGGAAAAGATAAAATTAATTGAAGTATTAGACCTTGATGAAGAAACAACATTAAGATTTTTTTCAAGGCTAAATGAACATAGAAATAAAATGAATGAATTTAAATTAGAAGCCGATAAAATTATAGATAAATTAAGAATTATGATAAATTCTAAGAATAAAAAAGGAGAACTTTCTAAATATATTAACTCTTATTTAGCCTTAGGAAAGAAAGTAACAGAAACCAAAAATGAATTTACAGAATCATTAAGTGACATATTAACAGAAAATCAAATTGCTAAATTTTTAGTGTTTGAGATGAAATTTAGGGAAGATATTAAGGGAATGCTTTTCAAAATGAGGAAAGGAACTAATGGAATGTTCCATTAAAATCCTCAAATTAGTAGAAAATTAATTTAATTTTATATCGAAAATGCCTTGCATTTTTAATCAATGCATCATATTTTTACTTCAACTTTTGCGGAAGTGGTGAAATTGGTATACACGCTATCTTGAGGGGGTAGTGCCTTAGTTGGCGTACGGGTTCAAGTCCCGTCTTCCGCACCATCAAAATTTTTTAACTAAAAAAGGATGAATTATGAAGAGAAGTTTTATAATTACTGCAGGATTTACATTGGCAGTACTATTTTCGATTTCCGTGTTAGCTCAGGAAATGAATCCTGAAGCAGGAAAGCTTTACAATGATGGAAACCGTATGTTGAAAGCAGGAAATTATAGCGGTGCAATTACAAATTATGAAAATGCTCTTAAGATTGATAAGGATTATAGAATTTATTATCAAAAAGGAGTTGCACTTAAAAAATCCAGAAATTTCTCCGAAGCAAAATCTTCTTTTGAGATGTGTAAAAAATTAAAACCGGATTTTGAAGCAGTATATAATGCTCTTGGAGGAATTGAATTTGCTTTAGGTAATTATGATGAAGCTGCCTCAAATTTTGAACATGTATTGGAAATTTCAAAAAATAATAAAGTTAAAATGCAGGTTAAAAGAAATTTATCTTTAGCTTATACAAAATTAGGTGAAAGATTATTTTCAAAAGGCAGAGTAAATGATGCAATAAGTTATCTAAATAAAGCTGTTGAAAATAAAAATTATGATGCTGCATATTTAATTTTAGCTAAAATTCATAATGAATTAGGTAATTGGGATAAATCATTAGATGCTGCACAAATGGCATTAAAATATCGTAAAAGCATAGGTAGCGGCGGCCCTTATTTTTATATGGGTGTTGCTTATAAAAATGAAGGTAATGTTGAAAAAGCTAAAAAGATGTTTCAGCTGGCAAGCAGGGATGCTTCTTACAGGAAAACTGCTAATTACGAACTAACTCTTTTGAATTAAAAAGTTATATGTTTATTAGCCCTCCTTTGTGAGGGCTTTTTTATTTTAAATATATATGAAAAATTCCAAGATAAACTCTTTGTCCATTCCGGAAATATTAGCATTGATAAGTGCTGTTTCTGTTTTAAGAAAAGAAAAATTTTTAACAGACCTACTTATTTATACCAAATCAAAGAAAATTAAAAGAAATAAAATTTACGAAACATTATTACAGACATATCTTTTTGCAGGATTTCCAAATGCACTTATATCTCTTAATATTCTTCAAGATATAATCCCGGCAAAAAATACTACTAAAAAAACAATCAACAATTCTCAGATTTTAAGTAAAGGTGAAAAAACCTGTAGGAAAATATATGGTTCAAAATTTGATAAATTGATCTCTAATATAAACTCATTCTCACCTGAACTTTCTGAGTGGTTAATTACTGAGGGTTATGGAAAAGTAATAAGTAGAAAAGTATTATCACTAAAGGAAAGGGAACTATCAATAATATCGATATTATCTTGTCAAAAATATGAATCACAATTGTATTCACATATTAATGGAGCAATTAGAAATAAAGTAACAACGGGTGAGATTAGAAGTGTAATTAAAAATTTGGAACTTTTAGGTAATAAATCATATACAAAATTTGGATTGAAAGTATTTGACAAACTTTTAACCAATAAAAATAATATAAGTAAATTCATTTTTTTTAATTAGATATAAATATTTTATATCTTAATATTATAAATCATTCAAATTTATATTTATAAGTTTTTTAGCTAAATTTAATTTATTTCCCAAGATTATCTATAAAAATAGATTTCAGGATCAGTAAAAAAGGAGCTTTTTTATAAGATGAAAAAACTTTTGACATTATTCTTTTTTATTTCGATTCTAAATATTTTTATCACCCCACAAGATCTACTTGATTATAATAAAGGACTAGATAAGTACAACAAAGCAGAATTCTCAGAATCGATCCATTACTTCAATAAATTTTATTTACAATATTCTCATATAGATGAAATTTATTCCACAGCAAAATTTTATGAAGCAGATGCTCTTTATAAAATTGGTGAACTTGAAGGGGCTGCTTCTATTTTAATTTATTTGGTGAATAATTTCTCTAATTCAAACTTTAGAGCCGATGCTCTTTATAATTTAGGTTTAATAAATTTTCAGTTAGCCAGGTATACCCAAAGCCGAAAGTATTTCAGCAAATTTTCTGAGGAATATAGGTCGAATTCTAATTATGGTTCCTCTCTTTATTGGATAGGTGAAACTTATTCCCTTGAAGATGACCTTAATAATGCAGAATTGATCTTAAAACAGGCAATTGATCTAAATACTAACAACTATATAGATTATACAATTTTTTCATTAGCAAAAGTTTATGAAAAGAAAAATGATTATAAAAATGCCGTAAAATATTATGACAAACTACTTACTTTTTATAAAGATAGCCCTTTAGCACCTTTTGCCCAAAAACAAATAGGTATTGCATATTATCATCTCGAGGATTTTCAATCTTCAATATTAGAGTTAAATAATCCTCTAATAAAGGGGAATGATAATACTGAAAAAGTACAAAATTTATATCTTTTAGCTAATTCAAATTTTAAAGCCAAAAATTTTTCAAATGCAGAAAAAATTTATTTAGAAATAATAAATAATCATCCGACTTCTCCTTTAGTAAGAGATTCAAAACTAGGATTAGCCTGGAGTTATTTTCAGCAAAAGAAATATGAAAATGCTTTTGATGCCTTTAGTTCTATTAAAAACAGAAGAGATAATATTTCGGAAGAAGCTTCATTTTGGTCAGCGGAAACTCAAAGATATTTAGGCAACTATAGAGCTACAAAAGAACATTTTCAGTCTTTCCTCTCTAATTTCCCAAACAGTAAATTTGTCCCTAATGCAATTTATAAACTAGGTGTTATATATTACACAGATAAAGATTATACTCACGCTAAAGATTATTTAAGCAATGAAAGATTAAAATCTGACAGCAGATATCTAGCACAAGCCAATGTTATACTTGGACAAATATCACTTAATGAAAATAATTATGGCGCTGCAGAAAAATATTTTAGAGAAGCCCTGGAATTAAATGTAAACGAGAATAATATTGATAATAGTTCTAAACTTGGACTTGCAGTTTCTCTTTATCAACAAAAAAGATATGAAGAATCAAAAACTGTTTTGAATAATATTCTTAATGATAATTCAAATTATGAAAGGAACAAAGTTCTGTTCTACTTAGCAGAGAATGATTTTATGTTAAATGAATATGCAGAAGCTGTTTCAAATTATAGGAAAATAGAACTTACAGATAATGAAGTAAATAATTTAACTTTGTACGGATTGGGTTACTCTTATTTTAATTTAAAAGATTATGAAAATGCCAGTTATTATTTCAATGATTTTGTAAAAAAATATCCAAACGATGAAAAAATAATTGAAGTTAAATTAAGTCTGGCCGATAGTTATTACGGCAATAAAGATTTTCTTGCTTCAAGCAATGTTTACAATAATATACTGAATGGAATATCCAACTCTGAAAAATCTGATTATATACTTTACCAATATGCTCAGGCTCTATACAATTCAGGTAAATCAGATCAGGCTGTTAGAGAATTTAAAAACCTTCAGGCTAGATATCCCAGTTCTAAGTATGCAGATAGATCTCTTTATGTAATTGGCTGGATATCATTTCAGAAAAATGAATTTGAAGATGCTATTGAAAAATATAACATTGTGCTGGAAAAATATCCTTACACTTCTCTTGCTCCAATTGTTTATTACTCAATTGGCGATGCATATTTCAATCTTGGTAATTATGATTCTGCAATCACTACATATCAAGAGGTTATGATCAAATATCCACGTTCACCATCTGTTTTTGATGCTGTTAATGGAATACAATATTGCTATGTTGCACAAAATAAAATTGATAAAGCAGCAAATTTTCTTGAAGAATTTGTTAACCAGAATCTGGGTTTAAATTTTTCCGATAAAATAAGTTTCAAAATAGGAGATCTGTATTACGGACTGGCAGATTATAAAAAAGCTGTTGAAGGTTATTCAGCTTTCATAGAAAAATTCCCAAATAGTTCGCTAATACCGGATGCACATTATTGGGTTGGCAAATCTGCTGAACAACTTAAAGATAATGAAAAGGCAATTGAGAACTTTAATATTGTTTATAATTCTTACCCAAAAAGTGAATCAGCTGCAGCTTCTGTAATTGAGCTTACAAATATTTATAATAAACTTAAAAATTATGATGAAGCTGTTTCTTTATTACAATCAGCATTCGATAGATTGAAAGGATCACCGAGGGCAGCGGAATTAGCATTTTTACTGGGCTCAACTTTCTTAAATGCAGATAATGTCAGTTCGGCATATGATTCTTTTAACGATGTAATTACTTACTATGATGGGACGATCTTTTCCGAAAAAGCAAAATTGGAATTAGGGCTGATCGATCTGGCTGCAAAAAGATACGAAAATGCAGAACATTATTTTAGAGAACTTTCTGAAAACAGGAAGGATGACATTGGAGCTGAAGCTCAATATTATTTAGGTGAAACATTATTTGAACAAAACAATTTAGATGATGCTATTTCTGCATTTGTTAGAGTGAACACTGTTTACCCAAATTATGATGAGTGGGTTACAAAATCATTTTTAAAATTAGGTGATGCTTTTGTAAAACAAAAAGATTTTAATAAAGCAAAACAAATGTATAGGAGTGTTCTAAGCAGACACAGCAGAGGTAAAATTGCTAACGAGGCAAATAGAAAACTAAGGAGGATTAAATGATGAAATTATTATCATTCTTTATATCATTTTTCCTTTGCACAATTTTATTTGCACAGGATAAAGAAAATCAAAATGTAGAACTACCTGATTTTGTAATTACCGGAAAAAACGTTGTAAATATCCAATCAGTAAATAAAAAAGCTCCGCCGATTCTATCAATTATTTCTAAAGATTTTCTGCAGCCTGTTTATTCAACAGAAAATTTAAAAGTAAGTGAAATAAAAAGTAAAAATTTAAGTCCATTAAACTTTAAAGAAAAAATAGATTTCTTTAATGGAAATCTGGAGATAAAAGCCGGTAATTATTCTTTACCTGAAGGGAATATTTATTTTTCTCAACCATTTTCAAATGGATTATTCAATATTAATTTAAATGGTGGAAGCTTAAAAGCTTATGAAGATAATAGTGATCAAACTTATTTTAATGGGAAAGCAAATTTAGATCTATTTATTAAAAATAATTCAGATGTTTTTCCGGGTGCTAAAATTTCTTTTGGCGGTTCGTACAAGACTAATGAATATAAATTTTATGCCGTCACTAATCCAATGCAAAGAACGTTAAACAAAGGTAATTTTTCATTTGGTGTTCAAAATTTACAAAACAGGCAATTTGCATTTGCTGTAAATGTTACTGATGATTTTTATTCTCTAAAAAGTGAAAATTTTGATGAAAGCATTATTACGATAAATGGTTTTACAAAAATAGGATTAGAAAAATTTGATGTTGCTTCAAATATAATTTATAAAAAACAATCCTTAACAGATTCATCCGGTTCAAGTGTAAATGATAATTATCTTTTTGCAAATCTCAGAGCAAACCTAAACTTTATTGATGAATTTAAAGTATCACTAGGCTTTTCTTATTCTCATGTAACCGGTAATAATTATTATGCTCCTTTTGCAAGTGTTTCAATAGGATTAGGAAAAAGTGTAACACTTATTGGTGAATATTCTCCTAAAGCTGAATTTATTACTCAAGGTATGATGCTGAATAAGAATAAGTATTTCAATACTAATACATTCACAAATTTATTTTTTAAGAAAACAAATTCTATTGGGATTACTCTGAAATATGAATATCTAAAATTATTTGAGATGGATTTAGGATTTAATTACTATTCAACACCCAATCAGCCATATTTTAATAGACCGTTATCAATTGGAGAAAAATTTAATTTACTAACCATAAGTGCTAAAAGTACTTCAGGTTTTATTAAACTATTGCTTAATCCTGGCATAAATGGTATTCTAACTGCTGAAATAACATATAACAGTATTGAAGATAATTCAGGCAAAAAAATACCTTATTCTCCACAATTTAAAATTATTGCTAAATACAATTATGATTTTAATTTAAGTATAATGATTGAACCGTCAGTTAAATATTTCTCGAACAGCTACGCAGATATAGCAAACACAGTTGAAATAAAACCTTTTGTTGATCTGGGATTAAGAATATCTAAAAAGTTAAATAATAATATTTACGTTTTTGTTGAAGGCTCTAATCTTTTAAATCATTCTAATTATATTTATGATGGATATAAAGAGTTACCGGTTAGCTTGAATGGTGGTGTTAGTATAAGATGGTAATTTCTTAAAAAAGAAGGATATTTTAATTTGCAGTCATTCTTACATATCTGTATTTTTATAAACATCAGTATAAAATAATTAGTAATGAACAAAGCAGAACTTATAAGAGCTATTTCAAAAAGAGCAGGTATTCCAGATACCAATGCAAAATTATTTTTTGAAGTACTCTTAAAAAGACTTTCAGAAACATTGCAGCCTGGACAGGCAGCTGATATTTCCGGTATTGGTTTTTTACAATTAAGAAAGGGTAAACTGCAAACAAGTGATAAAACAGAAGATGATCCTGTAATAAAAGAAGATCTAAATCTTATTGTATTTTATGAAAATGCTGATGAGCCAAATACAAATAATATAATTTTCAACATTCCGGAAATTGAATCGCATCCAAAAGATTCCATTGAACAGACCTTTAGTTTAAGTATAGGCAAACCCGTAATCCCTCTTAAAGGAGTTAATGAAAATGATTACAAAACTCCTGTCACAGGAAAAGAATTAAAAAATCTTGTAAGCAGCAGAGTTGAAATTCTTTTAAGCGAGATTAACATTATACGTGATTATGCAAAAGGTAGTGAAGTTCTTTTAATAACACCGACCAAATACTCAAGGGATCAATTTGAAATAAAATGGGATGATCTTGTTGATGATAAAGTTGATGAAGCTGAAGAAAAAAATATAAATGATAAAAAATCAGTTGAAAAAATAGAGTGGGAATTTGGATCAGAATTGAGTAAAGAAATTGATGAAGAATCATTATTGGATATAAATAAAGATGAACCTTCCCTAATTTCTCCTAAATCTCCAATAACAGAAGATGAAAAAAAAGATATATCTTGGAATTTTGGAATTACACAAGAAGAAATATTACCTACTGAAGAAATAAAAGAAAAAGTTGATGAAGACAAAGACGAAATTGAAAAAGATAAAACTAAAGAAGTTGTTGACAAAAAAGATACTGATACTGTAAAAGATAAAACACAGGAAGTTGTTGATAAAAAAGAAACTGATACTGTTAAAGATAAAACTCAAGAAGTTGTCGATGAAAAAGAACCAGATATACCACAAGAAAAAGATGTAACTGATGAAAAGCCTGAGTATCAGAAAATTGATACTCTTTATGAACGGCTAAAATCACAAAAGAAAATTCAGACTGATGAATTTGACTTTACTTGGAGCTTTGGTGAAACTTTAGAAATTGATAAAATAAAAGAAGATACCAAAGAAGTAACTAAACCAAGAAAACAGTTCCCTGAAAAACCGATAATCAAAGGAAAAAAAGAAATTCCTAAGTCTAAAATTACCAAGGATAGAACTGATAAGACAATTGAAAAGAAAACCGAACCTAAAAAAGATATTAGTAAGGAAGAGATCTCCAAGGAAGATAAAGTCTCTTTTTCTACTTTAAGACCTACGGTCACTCGTCCAACAATAACCAAAGAAGAAATTAAAAAAGACAAAACAACTGACAGATTTGTTACTAAACCTAGGACAAGCACTTATCAGCATACAGGTACTTATTCTAAAAAAGGTACTGCTATTCCATTTTTTATTGGAATATTTGTGATTATAACGGTAGGTGTTTTACTTATTCATTTTTTAACTGATATAGATCTGGACTTTTTTAATTTATCAAAAAAAGATACACATGTAACTACAAATAAACTTTTTGCCGGGACCAATATAATTGAAAGGAATTATGATGTTCCCGTTTCTTTTAGTTCTGATAAAAACGTAGTTAACATTGTTCCGGTACCTGTGAAGAAGAAATCTGTAGTAAAAACACCACCCAAAAAAACTAATATAAAAAATACACCTAAAAAAGATGAGCCGAAAACTTTAGATCTTAAAAGGATCAAAGGTCTTAAAGAAACAATGAATGATGTTGTAAAAGCAACAAAGAATAAGGAACTAAATATTCCTGCTAAAGTAGAAAAGAAAGATCCTGCAGAAACTTCTGATCTATTTACATTTGAAAATTTACCGGATCCGATTGACACAACAAAATTAAATCCAAATATTTTTTCTGATCAAGGCACATACTCAGTTCAGGTTTCATCGTGGCAGCAATTATCAACAGCTGAAAGTGAAGTTGCAAAATTTAAAAATAAGGGATATGATGCTTATGTTGCAGAAGCTTTAATTCCCGGTAAAGGAATTTGGTACAGAGTAAGAGTTCGTAATTTTAAATCAGTTAGAGAAGCAGAGGATTTTTTACAGTTATATCAATAAATATATAAGGTTTAGAGAAGCATGAATTTATTCTCAATATTTTTGAAAGGCGGCATAATAATGTGGCCTATTTTATTATGTTCAATTTTGGCTGTTACAATTATAGTTGACAGATTTTTGGCTTTACGAAAAGCCAAGATAAATGCACCGGCATTTATGGTTAGGATTAGAGGTTTTATTAAAAAAGATGATATCGATGGTGCATTAAACTTTTGCAGACAAGAGAAATCATCAGTTTCACATATAATAAAAATTGGACTTCAAAAATTTTCAATGGGACACCAAAGAGTAAAAGAAGCTATTGAAAATGCCGGAAGACAAGAATTGATAAAACTGGAAAAAGGATTAACTGTTTTAGCTTCTATTTCGGGTATTGCTCCTCTTTTAGGATTTCTTGGAACTGTAACAGGTATGATCTCAGCTTTTATGACAATTGAAAACCTTGCCGGCGCTGCAAATCCAAGTGATCTTGCCGGTGGAATATGGGAAGCACTAACTACAACTGCTTTTGGATTGATAGTAGGAATTCTTTCTCTAGGTTTTTACAATTATTTTGTTAATTATATTAAAAAACTTGTTCACGATATGGAAAATGTTGCAAATGATGTTGTCGATCTTATTCAGGACCAAGACGATGGTACTAGTGAGTAATAAAAACAGATTATAAAAAATGAAATTTGAAATTGTAAATAAACCATTAACATCATTTAATTTCTCTTCACTTACTGATATTGTACTTCTTCTAGTAATATTCTTTTTACTTACTTCTCAATTTGTTGTTAATACAGGAGTAAAAGTTAATTTACCCGGTTCAAAAACCAATGAGCAAATTACTAAATCTGATTTTGTTGTTACTTTAACAAGCATTGGTGAAATATTTGTAAATAATAAAAAAACTGATGAACAAAATCTTACTAATGAATTAATAGCTTTAAAGAAAAAGATAAATAAAGACAATTTAATTATCCGTTCT
>Ga0210009_1002855_pt1 | contig 11902 bp, 21 predicted proteins | sample CryGeyCG2114_065_FD_185457 | JGI IMG/M metagenome (GOLD analysis project Ga0210009, IMG submission 185457) | Groundwater microbial communities from aquifer - Crystal Geyser CG12_big_fil_rev_8/21/14_0.65 (SPAdes) (version 2) | ecosystem: Environmental > Aquatic > Deep subsurface > Groundwater ... | reverse complement strand
AGTGCATAACGCCGAACATATGCTGGCCTTGCGGCTCAATCGGGCAAACCATCAGTGGCATAGCTATTGGCAAAAAATTTCAAGCAGCGTAGATGATCAATTCACCACATCAGTTTGAATCGCACCCCACGGAAACTTGGGGTCAGGAAGCATTATGGGGTCAGGTCTTGTTATGTTGTTATGGGGTCATTGTTATGGGGTCTTGTTATTGTTATTGTTATTGTTATGGGGTCAGGTCTTGTATTCACACATGGCGTGGCCGCCATGAGGCTACCCACTTGCGGGATGCAAATTTGGTTTTAATGTTTGATTACAAGACCTGACCCCTTCACCTGGGAGAGTGATCAGGGTGGCAAAAAATATTGATTTACTTTGTGCAACAGTTGCACAACAATTGAGCCATGCCAACCATCCATAGATTGCCCAACATGAGCATCCGGGTCAACGTGCCAGACCATCGGCCGCCTCATGTTCATGTGGTGCTAAGCGATCGCCGTGATGCGATGGTTGATCTGGCAACGCTGGTCGTCACAAGCCGCACTTTGCGGTCATCAGACATTGTTGACGCGCTGAGCTGGATTGAGGCGCATCGCGACCATGCAACTGAAGTTTTCAAGGAGTGCAACCCATGATTCACGACCCACATCACACCATTTCCGCGCTGACTGTGCGCTCACCCACAATTTTGACCTTGACCTTTGCTGACGGACTTACCCTGGCGGTTGACCTGTCCATTGCGATCCGGTCGCACCCGTCGTTAACCGCGTTGCTTGACCCAAAATTGTTCGCTCAGGCCCGTATTGATGCCCGCGGTGGTTATGTGATCTGGGTTGAAGATGAGTTGGAGTTGGCTGCAGATAATCTGCGTAACATGGCCGTTGAGCAGGCTGGCGGTATCGGGTCAGAGCGCATATTGAACTGGATGGACAAGCACGGCCTGACGCAAGAGAGTGCTGCCCAAGCCATAGGCGTTTCGCGTAGGATGCTCAACTACTACCTGTCGGGCGTCAAGCCCATTCCCAAAACGGTCTGGCTGGCCTGCCGGGGCTGGGAGGCGGTGGTCGAAACAGCGCATGCATGACCGACCTTGCACCAAAGTTCGCCACCCAAGAGGCGATGCTGCTCCAACGGTGTCGCCTTTTTTACATTACATTATGGGGTCAGGTCTTGTATTCACACATGGCATGGCCGCCATGTGGCTACCCACTGGCGGGATGCAAATTTGGTTTTAATGTTTGATTACAAGACCTGACCCCTTCACCGCGCACCGCGCACCGCGAGCGTTTCGCCAGCATGGACGGGTACAACCGTTGACCGACCGTCAGGGTGTTGTGCAAAATGGTGGCTGCCCTTGACGCGGGGCACTTCAAACCCAGCTCTTTTCAAGGCAGACAACAGCTTCTTGCCAGTCAGACTTGGAACAGTGGTCATGCCACAACTGAAATGCGTTGCACCCCAACAAAATCGAGTGGCACCTGAATATCGCCCTGAACTTCAAGACAGAGCTCAATGGCTTCGCGGATGCGCTGCATGAGATGGTCGAGCGATTTGGCCTGCGTATGGCAACCTGGCAAGGCTGGCACCGAGGCCACATAGTACCCGGCACTATCTCTTTCAACAACCACATCAAATTGGTGCGACATACAAGCCTTAAAACTTAATTTGGGGAATTTTACAATCCAGGAGGCGGCCTGCAAGCGGGTGAAAACTTGATCAGCAATATGGCAATATGGGGTCACAATATGGGGTCAGGTCTTGTATTCACACATGGCATGGCCGCCATGAGGCTACCCACTGTCGGGATGCAGATTTGGTTTTAATGTTTGACTACAAGACCTGACCCCTTCACTGACCCTGCTCCAACGGCATCGCCTTTTCCATATGCAAAATTGGCTTCTAGCCCTTGCGGAACAAGCGAAAAGAGCTATGAAAATAGTATTGAATTGTGTGATGTCGCGTGGTGAGTCCATGGTCCTCATGCGCCAGTTAAGGGATGCGGCAATCCAGGCGCCCAGGCAAAAAGCGGATGTGACACCATGCAATGCAAATGTATAGACAAAAGCGTATCATCAAACCATGAAAATCGCAGGCTTTGAATGGGACGACGGAAATTGGCCCAAGTGTGGCAAGCACGGTGTTACCCGTGAAGAAATTGAACAGGTGTTGTCAGGTCAGCCTGCCGTTATGGTGGATCCGCACCCCAATGAGCCGCGCATGCGAGCCATCGGCAAAACGACGGCGGGCCGTTTTGTTTTTCTGGTTTTCATGCTGCGCAAGCTTGACCGCAGGACTCTGATTCGGCCCATCAGTGCCCGCCATATGCATCAAAAGGAGATCGACCACTATGAACACCAAACTTAAACCCATGCCAACCCTGGGTAGCGACGTAGATGCCGACAAGTTTGTTGACACTGCGGACCTTTCCACTTATGACCTGTCGGGATTCAAGTCCACGCGGTTTGAGTTTGAGCCGAAAGCAGCAGCGTTGAATATGCGTCTGCCCCAAAACTTGCTGGATGCCTTGAAGCAAAAAGCGCAGGCCAAGGGTATTCCGTACACACGTTATGTTCGGCTGTTACTTGAAAGTGATGTGGCCAGGTGAAAGCGGCTATTGCGGCAGAAACTACCAACCTGAGCCGCGCGCAAATCTTCTGAGCCGCGCGCAAATCTTGCAGCAAGCCGTTGCGGCACCAGTGGCGCAGGTCAACCCCTTGCCCCAAGGCGTACTGGCCCTGCTGCGGTAAGCTGCCAAACCGCAGGATGCCGGATTCAGTCCGGCATGACAGTCTTTTTTGGGTGGTTTCCTTTGTGCGCATGGGTTGGCTAGACAGCGTTGCGGTAAGCTCAAATAATCTATACATCGCACACATACACCACAGTTTGGACGTCCATCATGCAGCGCTCGCAAATCTACCTTTCTGAATCACATTTGGGCCAACTTGCCATGTTTGCGCGTGACCGTAAAACGTCTCAAAGTGCCTTGATTCGTGAGGCCTTGGACGAATATCTTGCGCGGCAAGCCGTTGTGGACAAGCAAAGTTTGCGCAGCCGCGTATTTGCGGCCTGGTCCGCCAATGATGCCGCGCCTGACTTGGATGCACTGCGTGCTGAAGAACGCAGCTTTTGAGCAGCCACTGGTTTGCCATGACCCATTCCGTTGAGACCGCCATGGTAAAAAGCACACATCAGGCGTGTTTGCTCGATACCGATGTGGTGATTGACTATTTGCGAGGTCACCCAAGTGCGCGGGGGTTGTTTGAGAACCTGCCAGTTGACTGTGCAGTCAGCGCGGTGTCGGTTGCCGAGTTGCACGTGGGTGTGCGTGAAAGCCATGAACGTAAGGCGCTGGATGTGCTACTTTCCACTTTCGACCTGATTGACCTGACCCCAGCCATCGCTGCCCAGGGCGGCTTGCTGCGACGTGATTGGGGAAAAACGCATGGCTCGGGTTTGAATGATGCGTTGATAGCGGCTACTGCGCTGGCTACCGGCCGGTTGTTGTTGACGCTCAACGGCAAGCACTTTCCCATGCTGACGACGGCGCAGTTGGTGGTGCCCTATGTCAAAACATGAGTGAATCTTTCAAAACACACGGGCGCTTTATCCCGCTGGAGATCATCCGGGCTGTAGCTGAAAGCTTTATGCGTGACATGCAGCCCGGTGGTCTCAAAGTGGGCAACGGAATCATCCTGACTTTGCAGCACGGATTGTTGCGCCTCTTGCGTTGTCAGGTAGCGCTCAATGGCTTCTTTCATGAGGTAATGAGCGGTGCGCTGCTTGACCACTGTCAGTGATTTCAGGCGTTCACGGTGCGACGGATCAAGTTTCAGTGTCACCGTGGTTGGGCGTGATTTTTCTAGCGTGTGGGGCATGGTGCGGCCTGTTGCGGTTGGGTATCGTTTTTGTAGGCAGCCTGCGCTGCACTGTGAGCGTCATTCAGAACCGCTTTGAGTCGGTCGTTGCCAACCTGGCCCCTCACCCCAATGAAATAGACCACTATGAACACCAAACTTAAATCCATGCCTACCGCGCACATTTCCGTCATTCCTGCGTAAATTCCCGTCTTTCCCGCGCAGTCGGGAATCCAGAAACGGTGACCTGGCGTCATAGCCACCAGGAATGTACTGATAAATAGGTGCAAAATACCTATTTTTGTACCATAATAACGGTATGCCAAAAACTGCCAAGGCCATCCGTCAACTGCCGCCTGCCACCCTGGGTGCGCTACAAAAACTGGGTGCCGATCTGGCGGTAGCCCGCTTGCGCCGCAAGGAGTCGCTGCGTACCTGGGCCAAGCGTTTGGGCGTTACCCTTTCCACGTTGCAGCGGTTGGAGGCCGGTGACCCCACAGTCAGCATTGGCATCATTGCCAGTGCTTTGTGGCTCATCAACCGGGACGGCGCGCTGGCGCACCTGGCGGCCCCCGAACATGACCAGGGTGCGCTGGATATGAGCGTGCGCGAAGCGGTGGCGCTGGGCCTGGCCCGTGCGCAGGCCTCTGCAGAAGCGCGCCTGCGTGCAGCTGCGCCCATCAGCAACCCCCAGGGCTGACATGCGACTGGATGACCTGTACCTTTGGTACCTGGGCGACCCGACGCCGTGCTATGTGGGTGCCCTGAAGCTGGTGGCCGCAGGCAAGGGTGTGTCGCTGCATTACGGCAGCGACTGGCTGGCCCATGGGTTCGCCCTGAGCGAAGACTTGCCGCTGGTGGACACAGACTTTTACCCGCCTGGGCGGCTGAGCGCCAACGCACCCCGCGCAGTGGGTGCCGTGGATGATGCGCGCCCGGACCGTTGGGGTGAAAAGGTCATCCGGTTCGTGGACAAACCCAATCGCATCTCGTTGATGGAGCTGCTTTATTACGCGGGTGACGATCGTTTTGGTGCCTTGGGGGTCTCAACTTCTCTTGCCACCTATCTCCCGCGCCAAGGCGGTCCGCTACCACACCTGGCGCAAGTCCAACAGCTCAGCGAGGTGGTGGCCAAAATCGAAGCCGACCAGTCTCTCACGGCTCTTGAAGCCAAATTGATTGAAGGGGGCGGCAGCCCCTTGGGTGGCGCAAAGCCCAAGGCGCTGATAGAAATCGACGGCCAGCAGTGGGTTGTCAAGTTTTTCAACAATGAGTACGTTGACGCGCCACTGATCGAACACGCCACACTGACGCTGGCTGCCCGCGCCGGCATCTGTGTTGCACAGACCCAGGTCATTCATCTGGCTGCGGCCAATGCCGTGGCAATCAAGCGGTTTGATCGCGTGAACGGCCAGCGGATACACAGCATTTCAGCGAGCACCGCTATTCGCGCGGCCACGCCTGCCGGCACCGAGCCAGAAATGGGCTACCCCCAGCTGGCACGCGTCCTGCGCCGAATTGGGGTCACCCAGGGCGACGCGCATCTGGCCGATGCCCAGGAGCTTTTTCGCCGCATGGTGTTCAACATTCTGATGGATAACACAGACGACCATGAAAAAAACCACTCACTGCTGGTGGTAGCCCCGCGTGCCAATGGTCGGCTCAGGTTGGCGCCGGCGTATGACGTGCTGCCCACCAACTCCGGTCAGGGTTACCAAGAGTTCATTTGTGGTGCGAACGGGGCAGAGTCCACGCTGGCCAACGCCATGTCGCAGTGCGATGCGTTTGGGCTGACACCGGCGCAAGCAGCCGCACAAGTTGCCCAGGTTATCGACGTGGTCAACACCTGGCGCGCGCATTTTGCAAACATGGGGGTGTCCAGAAACGACCTGCAAAACCTGGCAGAGCGACTGGACGGTGACGAATTGCTGCGCCAGCGACAGTCGTTTGATGTGGGGCAGTATCAGGGAACTCCTCCCAAACCAAAGCCGACAAGTCCATTTGGCAGGATCTGATCCACACGCCACAGTAGCGCCATGGTGGTGCAGCTCGGTGTTTTTCATGTTAACTTTTCCGGTCAAATGCCGATAAACAGGGTGAATCGGGTTATTCCGAGGTGCTGGCGCAGCTAAAAGTGCCTGTTTGGCCGGTCTTATGTGGCGACCACGCAGCGCGCCCACTGACGATAATCCTGTAGGACGCTTACATGCAAGGAGGCCATCATGGCGACCATTTCATCGGTTGGTATTGGCAGCGGGCTCGATGTCAACAACATCGTGTCGCAGTTGGTGGCGCTTGAAAAGCAGCCGCTGAAAACGCTGGAGCTCAAAGCCACCAATGTGCAGTCGCAAATTTCGGCTTTTGCAGAAATCCAGTCGCAGTTTGCTGCGCTGACCGATGTAGCCAAGCGAATTGCCACCCCTACCGCCTGGGCGGCGCGCAACGCCAGTTCGTCCAACACCAGCGCGGCCACCATCACCGCCACCGGCAGCGCCAACGCCACCAGCTTCAGCCTGGACGTGGACCAACTCGCTACCAAGCAGTCCATTTCTTCAGCCACGCTGGCGCCAGGCGCCTTACCCGGCGCAGGCACGCTCACGCTGCAACTGGGCAGTTGGGACAGCGCAGGCACCACGTTTACCGCAGGTTCGGCCAGCGCCGCCACCATCACGGTAGGGGCCACGGACACCATCGCCACCATTGCGGCCAGCATCAACAGCGCGGACGCCGGCGTGGTGGCTACGGTGTTTAACGACGGCACAAATGAACGCCTGCTGCTACAGTCCAAAGCTACCGGAGCAGCGTCGGGCTTTCGGGTGCAGTCGGATGATGCAGCCTTGCAAGGCTTTGTGTTTGACCCGCAAAACAAGGCCGGTGTGGGCATGGCGGCGGCGGGCTTGCCGCAGCAGTTGGCGCAAGACGCCGCCGCGCGCATCAATGGCCTGGCGGTAACCTCCAGCAGCAACACGTTGACCGACAATGTGCCCGGTGTCACCATCAGTTTGCTGGCCACCACCACCACGGGGTATGGCACGGTGGGTGAGGTCAAGTCACCCCTGACCATGACCATCAGTGAAGACGTGACACCGGCTGTTAAAAACGTGAACGACTTTGTCACTGCCTACAACACACTCAACAAAAATCTGGCCGACCTGACCAAGTATGACGCTGCTACCAAGCAGGCGGGGCTGTTTCAGGGCGATTCATCGGTGGTGGGCTTGCAACGGGTGCTGCGCAGCATGGCCACGTCGATGAGCACCGGCGGGGCATACCAGCGTTTGTCAGACGTGGGCATCGAGCTGCAACTGGACGGTTCGCTCAACCTTAATGTCAGCAAACTCAGCGTGGCGGCCAACAATGGCACCGAATTGCAGAAACTGTTTACCACCGACAGCAGCAATGTGTTGACAAACGGCTTTGCCCTTAAATTCAAGACACTGGGTGAAGGCGTGGCGGCCAGCGGTGGTTCATTGGTCAGCAAGGCGGCGGCGCTCAAGAGCGACTTGAGCCGTAACGCTGCGGCACAAACAAAAATCAATGACTATGCAGCAGCCTTTGAGACCCGTCTGCGCGCCCGCTACAGCGCGCTGGACGCACAAATGGGGCGTTTGAATGCACTGAATGCCTACGTGACGCAGCAGGTCACGCTGTGGAATAAAAACACGGCGTAATTCGGCTTTTAACCCGTCCAAAAGGAGCTTGATTTGAGCCCACAAGTGCCGATAAAGAAGGTAAGCAACCTACCTGGAGACACCATGTTTACCTCTGTTCAACAACGCTCCGCCGCCGCTTACCAGCGTGTCAGTGCCGAAACCGCCGTCAGCCAGGCGGATCCGCACAAATTGGTTGAACTCTTGCTAGATCGTTTGTTGCAAGAGGTCAACACTGCGCGCGGCGCCATGCAGCAAGGCAAGATTGCAGCCAAAGGTGAACATATTTCCAAAGCGGTACGCATTCTTGACGAAGGCCTCAAGCCCGCGCTCAACCTGAAGCAGGGTGGCGACATTGCCGCCAATTTAAATGGTTTGTATGGCTATTGTGTGTTGCGGCTGTCGCAGGCCAATCTGCATAACGACCAGGCCGCGCTGAACGATGTGGTTCGTGTGATCGAACCCATCGCCCAGGGCTGGAAGCAGATTGGCGAGCAGGTGGGCGCGCGCCATTAATGGCTTGCGGCATCAAGGAATTGCGTTTTTGGAGCCCCCCATGTCCCAACAACTGATTGACTATTACAAGGCCATTGAAGACAGTAGCGCCCGTATGCTTGACGCGGCCAAGGCCGAAGACTGGGACCAGGTGATGCGCTTTGAGGGCGCATGCGCGGTGCTCATAGAACAATTGCGCGCATGTGCCGACAGTGAACAATTGGCGCCCGAGCAACGCGTGGAAAAAACCCGCATCATGCAGCGCATCTTGAACAACGACGCGCAGATCCGCTACTTGGCCGAGCCGTGGCTCATGCACTGTGAGCAAAACCTGGACGGCCAGCGGCAGTACCTGCACTAATTGACCATTCTTGCGGTCGCTATCATGCGGCCCTATGCCTGCAACCAGAATCGCCTTTACCTCGTGCGCGCGCTTCAAGCCCGGCCAGCCGCAAACCGTGTGGCGCGACATTCTGGCCGCTGACCCCGACTACCTGTTTTTGCTGGGCGACCAGATTTACATGGATTTTGGTCTGTGGCCGTTTGCGCCTGAGTACCAAGGCAAGCCCAAGCGCTATTCACCTGCGCAGTTTGCCAGCGTGATGCGCGCCAAATACGAGCGCCAGTGGGCCGAGCCCAACTTTGCCGCGCTGCTGGCGCACATGCGTGCCAAGAACGGTTTCTATGGCGTGTGGGACGACCACGACTTTGCCTGGAACAACGCTTACGGCGCTGACACCACCTTGTCGCCAGACGTGCACATGGCAGAAAACCGCGACCTGGCGCGCGCGCTGTTTCACGAGTTCATGGCCTGCGCGGTGCAGCCGCCCGAGGTGTACGGTGCCATCGACACGCCGCTGGCGCGCGTGATTTTTTTGGACAACCGCTACCACGCCACGCCGCTGAACGTACCCCAGCCCGCGCTGATGGGCGCGCAGCAAATGGCGTTTTTGCAAGCGCAGTTGCAGCATAACCGCCGCTACACGCTGGTCTGTGGCGGCCTCACATTGACGCACAGCGCAGAAAACTGGTCGCGTTACACGGCAGAGTTTGCTCACTTTCGCGAGCTTATCCAAGGCGTGCCCCGGCTGCTGTATTTGGGCGGTGATATTCATAAAAACGCGTTTGACGCGCCCGCGCCCGATGGCCTGCCGCCGTGCTACCAGATTGTGTCCTCGGGTGCCTGCGTCAACTACCTGGGCTTGCCGTTTGAGTTTGACCGCCGCCGTAACTGGACGCTGCTGACACTCGATGCACAGCAGGTGCAGGTGGAGCAGTTTGACAAGCACGGTTCCACGCGCTGGCGCATCGACGCTGCCAACTGGCAGCATCAGCCGCTGGGACGCCAGCGGCGCGCGGGCTGACTTTGATGGCACATCTGCCAACACGCAGCATGAAACGGCGCAGCATACAAGCCCCCATCCCAGCCTTTTCCCGAAGGCAGAAAGGCGCAGCAACCTGGCTGGCGGTGTTGCTGGGTTTGTTGCTGCCGGGTGTGGACGCTTGGCTGCGCCCGCCCTCGCCCGCACCAGCGCAGCATGCAAACCCCCATCCCAGCCTGCCCCTAAAGGCGGAAGGCAGCAACAGCCAGGCTGACTGTGGCAGGCATGCATCTCTTCCCCACACCCTCCCCCGCTGGGGGAGGGCAGGGGTGGGGGCTGGCTGTGCTGCGCCGGTGTTTCACGATAACGGGGTGTTGCAGCCGCTTGGAGGTGGCACGATACCCATGCCCGCCAACACGCCTGCTGCGCACGCCAGTAGCCTGGTCGCGTTGCCTGCGGGTGACGCGCACGCGCTGCTGGCGTTCTGGTTTGCCGGCAGCAAAGAAAGCGCGCCCGACGTGGGCATTGCCATGGCCGGGTTTGAGCGCGCCAGCGGCCAGTGGAGCGCCGCGCACTGGGTGGCCACGCGCCAGGCGCTGGGCCAGCAACTGGGTTTTGCGGTGCGCCGTATTGGCAACCCGGTGGCGTGGCGCGACGCGCAAGGGCGCGTGCACCTGTTTGTGGTGGCCACCGGCCTGGGTGGCTGGGCGGCCAGTCGCATTGTGCAGTTACGCACACAAAACGGGCCTTTAGACATGAATAATCAAGCGCTGGCAGCTATGCAATTTAAGGTAGTTCGGGTGCTGCCGTTGTCTTGGTTGTTTAACACCAGCCTGCTGGTGCGCACCGCACCGTTGGCCTTGGCAGACGGCGGCATGGTGCTGCCAGCGTATTTTGAGCTGGGTTACAAATACCCGGTGGCGTTGCGCTTTGACGCGCAGGGCGCACTGCTGGGGCAAGTGCGCATGTCGGCGCGCACCCACCTGCTACAGCCCACGCTGTTGCCGCTGGGCGCGCAGCATTGGCTGGCGCTGCTGCGAGACAATGGCGCGCAAGGCCATGTGGCAGCCGTGCAAACGCAAGACGGCGGCGCGCACTGGCAAGACCTGCCCGACCTGGCCCTGACCAACCCCGACGCGTCGGTGGCCGCGTTGACCAGCGCACCGGGGCAATTTTGGCTGGCGCACAACAGCGCACCGGCGTCGCGCCAGGTGCTGGACTTGAGTGCTTCTGGCGACGGCGTGCATTGGTCGCTGGCGCAGCGGCTGGCGCAGGGACAGGGCGGGCAAGAGTATTCCTACCCGGCGCTGGCTTGGGCCGACGACAGCCTGTGGGTCAGCTACACCGATCAGCGCACCCGTATTGCGTGGCAGCGTTTTGCTGTGTCGGGCGCGCACTGATGGCGGCAAGGATGAACGTTTTGCCGACGGCGTTGTCTGTGCCTGGGGCGCGTTGATGGATGCGCTGATGATCCAGGATTCCTCAGTTGGACGCGCCCGAGTGGGCTGCTGGCGGCGTGTCCGGGTAGGCGCGACAACGCTGCGGACTAATGACCGCGAGGCGGAGCAACGACCCCGGGCGCGTTGCCAGTGGCTCAATCGGGTGCGTAGCGCTGTCACCCAAAAGGTGAACAGTGTCGAAGCTGAAATCGTCAATGTTCATCAGGAGTTATCGAAGAAATCAAGCGGTCAACTGAGGAATCCAGGATGATTGGTGTGACAACCGTTTGGCACTACCTGCTGGATGCGCCGCCCCTGCTGCCCGCCCTGGCTGTGATGCACTGGGGCTGGCGGCTGGCCTGGGCGCTGGTGCTGGGCGCAGGGGCGGTGTGGTTTGCCCAAGTGCTGGGATTCAAACGCTGGGGGCGGGGGCGTTGGGCTGCTTTGGTGTTGGTGGTGGCTGTGGCCGCCGTCATGTTGTCGGCACTGTGGCCTGGCCCGGCGTCGCCCGCGTATTGGTTGGCGCTGGCGTTTCAGAGCCCCAGCTTGGTCACCGCTTTGTTGTGCGCGCGCTTTTTGTGGTCGGCCGCTGCCACCGGCTTGGCTGCGCCGATGCTTGAGTTTGTGCCTGCGCCTGTTGCATCTACACCTACGCCGATGGCGCGGTGGCCTGACGGTGCGGTGCGCGCTGGCGCTGGCCTGGGGCTCGTGGCCTGTGGCACGCTGCTGGGGTGGCTGCTGTTGGGCGACACGCTGGCGTGGTGGCTGCCGTCGGTGTACGCATGGGGTTTTGCCCCCCTGGCCTTGTTGACTGTGCTTGGAATGCTATTTAGTTTGATGTGGTTGGGACAGCGTAGCGCCGCGCTGCAACGCTTTGGCGTGCTGTTGGCGCTGGTGTTGGTCTTGTTTGTGTTCACCCGCCTGCCCAGCGGCAATCTGTGGGATGCGTTGCTGGACCCTTGGCTGTGGCTGCTGCTGCAGTTGGCGCTGCTGCGTGACTTATGGCGGCGTGCCCAGTTAACCGGACTTTAACAACCACCTAAAAATACCCTTAAGAATCAATACGTTAGAGCGTACTAGTTTTTGGCTGTTGCGTTTTTTGTAAATTTTCGGTTAGACGAGGAGTTTTTTGGTGCCGCCAGGAG
>Ga0210009_1002851_pt1 | contig 11906 bp, 14 predicted proteins | sample CryGeyCG2114_065_FD_185457 | JGI IMG/M metagenome (GOLD analysis project Ga0210009, IMG submission 185457) | Groundwater microbial communities from aquifer - Crystal Geyser CG12_big_fil_rev_8/21/14_0.65 (SPAdes) (version 2) | ecosystem: Environmental > Aquatic > Deep subsurface > Groundwater ... | reverse complement strand
AGGTTGCCCTTTTAAACCAACAATTTGTCGCTGGACTCGGGAATATTTATGTGGACGAAACATTATGGTTGGCAAAAGTATTACCAACGAGAAAATGTAATACTTTGACTAAAAAAGAGGCGGCGGCTATCGCCACCGCCTCCAAGGAAATCATGAATGAATCAATCAAGGTTGGTGGTACCACCTTTCAACACTTCATTGACACTAATGGTAACAAGGGAAACTTTTCTAAGTTTCTCAAAGTTTTTGGTAAACAAGGTACTCCTTGTCCGCGCTGTAAAACCATCATTCAAAAAACCCGAGTTGCTGGTCGTGGTACACATTTCTGTCCAGGGTGTCAGAGGTAAATCGGTTAAATGCTATTTTTAAAAAAATCTTTCTTGCGCATCTCTGTATCAGTCCTAATAAATGAGAATATGGTAAATAATCCGATAAAGTAGACAACCAGGACTATTATCAACACTGGAAATATTAGTGGTCCCAGAAAAAAAGACCAATCAGCCATACCAGATTCTCCCAAATCAAACAATACGGGTTCAAATAGATAATACAAAGACATCAAAAACAAAGCGACGTATATAACCGTGTATATGAATGCGAAGGTTAAAAAATATAGAATCTTCTTCATGTAATACTTATATTCTACCATTTCTATATCAGAATCGTGGCGTGGTTATCGTGGACTTCTAGGGTACCGTTGGTAAGCTCGTAGGTGACGACTGAGCCGTCGGCTTGCTTGATAGTGATGATTCCTGGCTTGAGAGCGGAAATAAGAGCGACATGGTCGGCCAACAAGGTCATCTCCCCCTCACTGCCTGGCACAGTAACCGACACGACACCGCCGTCAAAGACCGGAGCATCTACGCGCGAGATAGTTAGTTGTAGTAGTTTCATAAATCATTTGGGGTTAAATCTGTATATTTCGCAATTCTGGATAACATCTTGGGACCAATATCTTCTTTATTGTGGAAAGCAAAAGTAAAATCTGGATAACCTGTTTTGGACATAATTCGATGTGACCCTCGCTGTCTTATCACTATCCAGCCAGTAGACTCAAGGGCTCGCAAAACTTTCTTAGCTTTAACGGCTGGCCACATTGTCATAGACAAATAACTGCGTAGCTACCGAACGGTTGCTACCATGCTCCATTTTATCAGCTAAAGTACGCAGTGCAATCGCCGAGACCTTACGCCTGGCTTCGGCCAAAGTGACGCCATACGCCAACACGCCAGGCAAACTAGGCACTTCAGCGATGAAGCGCCCATCGGCCTCTTTATCAAATATGATTTTTAATTTTGCTGTAGACATAATTTGATTATACAAGCATTACTTATGTTTGCAATAGAATGTTTGTAGCCACTCACACCTATTTTTATCTACATAATACCTTTGATAGATGGAGTCAAATGACGATACGTTAATTGAGAGTTATTGGTGGTGCGCGGATAAATTTTAGGAATAAAAATTTATCCGCGAAAATTCGTAATAGTCGGCTATGCCTCGTTTACTCATTTTACTTCATCTATACCCCCCTTCATGTAGAATGCTTGCTCACCCTTCTCATCGTGCTTTCCATCAAGAATTTCGCCAAAGCCACGGACGGTCTCGGCTAGTGAGACATATTTTCCTGGTGTACCGGTAAATACTTCTGCCACTGAGAATGGTTGACTCATAAATTTCTGAATCTTGCGGGCGCGGTAGACGATTTGTTTATCGTCTTCAGAAAGTTCCTCGATACCGAGAATGGCAATAATGTCTTGGAGATCTTTGTAGCGTTGCAATACCAATTTCACCCCCTGCGCCACGCGATAGTGTTCTTCACCGACAATGAATGGGTCAAGGGCCGATGAATTACTTTCGAGTGGGTCAATGGCTGGGTAAATACCGAGTGAGGCCAATTGACGAGAGAGCACGACAGTAGAGTCCAGGTGAGAGAAAGTAGTGGCCGGGGCTGGGTCGGTCAAGTCGTCGGCCGGTACGTACACTGCCTGTACTGAAGTAATCGAACCTTTTTTGGTTGAAGTAATACGTTCCTGCATCTTACCCATTTCCTCGGCCAAAGTTGGCTGGTATCCCACAGCAGAAGATACACGTCCGAGGAGTGACGATACTTCTTGTCCGGCCTGAGTAAAGCGGAAGACGTTGTCCATAAAGAACAATACATCTTTTCCTCCTTCGTCACGCAACGCCTCGGCCATAGTAAGACCTGTTAGCCCTACTCGAGCACGCGCGCCCGGCACTTCATTCATTTGCCCAAAAACCAAAGCAGTTTTATCAAGCACACCTGATTCTTTCATTTCGTGGTACAAGTCATTTCCTTCACGCACTCGCTCACCTACTCCGGCAAATACCGAGTAGCCCCCGTGTTCGGAAGCCACGTTATGAATGAGTTCCTGAATGAGCACAGTTTTACCTACTCCCGCTCCACCAAAGAGCCCTACCTTACCTCCCTTAATGAAAGGGGCGAGCAAATCCACAGACTTGATACCGGTTTCAAACACTTCTGTACTAGTTGATTGCTCAACAAAAGCTGGGGCTTCCTGGTGAATACCACGTAGAGGTGCGGTGGTAATTTCGCCTTTACTGTCAAGAGTCTTACCGAGTACATTAAAGAGTCGTCCTAGTGATTGCTCTCCCACTGGCACAGAAATGGACGTACCAGTATCAGCGACAGACATTCCTCGCTCCAGCCCCTGAGTGTCCTGCATCGCAATCGCCCGTACTCGGTCAAGGCCAATGTGTTGTGCTACTTCGAGAGTAATCGTTGACTTGTCTTCTTTGGTAATAATCAGCGCGTTCAGGAGCGATGGCACTCCATCCACAAAATGTACATCCACAATTGGCCCGACAATTTGGGTAATAATTCCTGTTTTCATAATGATTTTTAATAATTGTTTATAATGTGTTTGAAACTCGGTACTACCGAGAGAAAAACTTTGAACTTTTTCAAAACTTTTCTCTCAATACTAGAAAGTGATTTTAATGTCTTGTCTGACACAGGTCATATTTACTATTCAATCTCATCTAATAGACCAGTTTGAATTCCACCTGTTAATTTTTTAATTTCCGCATCGGTTAGTTGTTGTTTTAAAGAAAGTAGTACATTGTTGACCGCCTCTTTGAAAGACGGGGAAACACTCTCCTCCTCAACAAGCTTACGTAAGTAGGTCACGCGACCTACTGGTAAAGTAGGTCGCTCTGCCACAACCATTTGCAACATTATATGATCACTGTCTGAGAGCTCAGACTCAAATGTTAAAGCCACCTCTCTAATCGCACTATCAATTAATGCGGTTATTTCTTTAATGTCCCTAATAGTTTGAGGTGACTGTTCCATATTATTTTTTCATTGCTTCCATACCACCGGTAATTTCTGACACCTCCGCCGTAATCGCGGCCTGGCGTTCCTTGTTGTATACCAAGGTTAAGGCCTTGACGACCTCCCGGCTCTTGTCGGTGGCATTTTTCATGGCTACCATACGAGCTGAGTGTTCCGATGCTTTACTCTCCATCAACGCATGGAAAATCAAAATCTGTACCAACTGCGGAATAAGGACGTCGAGCACTGCGCTGGCACTTGGTTCAATCTCATAATCAACCATGGCATCGGGAGCTAAAACTTCTTCACTAAATTTGCCATGCTTTGGTTTAATTCCACGCATGATGTAGTTAACTTCAGCTGGATCAAGTGGCAAAACTTGACGCTTGGTGGGCGACTGTTCAAAAGTAGAAATGAAGTTTTGATAGACAATCTCTACTTTTCCGTACTCATTACCACCAATAAACGCCTGCATGACCACCTCCGACATCTTGTAGACATCAGCCAAAGTAACGTTATCGCTGACGTTGGTGTAATCCGCTATCACCACTAATTTTCCACGGCGCGCAAATTCCAACGCTTTGCGACCAATAGCCACTACATCAAATATGTCCCCCTCAGCCCGTAGTTGTTCAACTTGTTTTAGAACAGCGCTGTTAACACTGCCGGCCAAACCCTTGTCACTAGTTACAATAATAACTAGCTTTTTACTAACCGAACGGGGTAATGAAAGTGGGTGTTGTTGCACCTCACTAGTTTGTGCTAGACGCGAGAGAATACGCATCGCAGCATGGACATAGGGACGACTCTCAAAGGCACGAATCTGACTCTTACGCATTTTAACCGCCGAGACAGACTCCATCGCCTTGGTCACTTTGCCAGTTTTCTTAGTTGAAATTATTTTGTTTTTAATTTGTTTGAGAGCCATTTTTTCAGTTTAAAAGTTTAATAGTGTGACGATTTAAAGGTTTAATAGTTTAATGGTTGCATGGTTCGTACTATTTAACTATGTAACTGTTTAACTATTCAACTATTTTATTTAACTGCCGTACAAATTTCCGTTTGCTTCCTTGAAATCTGCAATGGAGGTATCGAGTTTGGTTTTTAGTTCGTCACTAATAGCACGCTCAAGCTCGATGGTGTTGAGAATTTCTTTGCGGTCGCGTAGAATAAATTCTTGATAGGCCACTTCAATCTTCTGTACCATTTCCGGAGTAGCTCCATCCAGGAGACCATTGTTAGCTCCATAAATTGAAACTACCTGTTTGTAAAATGGCATGGGATTATTTTGAGTTTGTTTTAACAATTCCACATACTTGCGACCAGTATCGATGCGCTTTTTTGTATCGTCATCAAGGTCTGACGCAAACTGCATGAAGGCCTCAAGCTCACGGAACTGTGCGAGCTCCAACCGAATTTTGCCCGAAACCGCCTTCATCGCTTTAGTTTGAGCACTACTTCCCACTCGCGATACTGAGATACCGACGTTGAGCGCTGGACGAATTCCTTTGTTAAAGAGCTCACCTTCAAGGAAAATCTGACCATCAGTAATAGAAATCACGTTGGTTGGAATATAGGCCGACACGTCACCTTCTTGCGTTTCAATAATCGGCAAAGCAGTGATTGAACCCCCACCAAGTTCCGCTGATAGTTTTGCCGATCGCTCGAGTAGTCGTGAGTGGAGGTAAAAAATATCTCCCGGGTAAGCTTCGCGTCCTGGTGGGCGGCGGAGCAAAAGAGACATCTGGCGATAGGCCACCGCGTGTTTACTAAGGTCGTCAAGAATAATCAACACGTCCTTGCCTTGCTCCATGAAATACTCTCCAACAGCCATACCAGTAAAAGGAGCGAGGAAAAGCATCGGTGAAGCTTCAGAAGCAGAGGTGGCAATAATAGTGGTGTATTCCATGGCGCCGGCTGCCTCTAGCTGGGCCATAATATTAGCGGTCTTTGAACGCTTTTGACCAATAGCCACATAAATACAAATTGGGCGTTTTTCTTTTGGTTCGTACTTTTGATTGATAATGGTATCAATGGCAATGGTGGTCTTACCCGTCTGCCGGTCACCAATGATAAGCTCACGTTGCCCTCGACCAATCGGAATCATTGAGTCAATCGCCTTGATACCAGTGTGAATCGGTTCATTCACCGCCGAACGTTCCATCACTCCATAAGCCACGCGCTCAATCGGCATATCCCGTTTGGCGTCAATGGCTCCCTTTCCATCAATTGGTTCTCCTAAGGCATTAACCACCCGTCCGACAATTGACTCACCGACTGGTACCGACAAAAGCTTGCCGGTACGATGAACAGTCATCCCTTCACGCACCAAACCACTTTCTCCTAGAATCACCACTTTGACATTTTCCTCCTCCAAGTTCAAAACCAAACCGTAAAGTACAGTTGTTTGCTTGAGAACATCCGCCAGAGATATGCCGTCTTCGGTAGAGAAAACAACCATCTCCATCATCTGCGCCTTGGTTAAACCGTCAATTTCGGCCACACCATCACCGACAGTGGTAACAGTTCCGACTTCTTTTGACTCAACTGTGGAATCTAGTTGTGCAATTTCTCTTTTAATTCTTTCGATGATGGTTGTACTCATGGTGTGATTGGTTAGATGGTTAAAAGGTTGGTAGTTAATTGGTGATAACTGACTGATAAAGGTTCTTTAGTTTGGTTTTGTAACTCTGGTCAATCATTCGATGCTTGTAGGAAACAATTGCACCGCCGATAATTGATTCATCAATTATCGTTGTGAAATTGGTATCATTGGACTGTAATTCCAGCAGGGCTTTTTTAACCAAAGCAGAGTCAATGTCTTTAGCATTAGCTACTATCACTTGTGGCACAGCCGAAGTGTTGGTTAATCTAAAATTAGATACTAGGCCACGCAAAACAGCGCCATAGAGGGAGCTGTGCCCGCGTTTTTCCAAGAGTCGTTTTAGATTTACTAAAACAGTTTCTACCGGAGTGCCGGCTTTGAGAAGCATGAGTACAGCTTGAATGTAATTTTTCGTCATAAGATATTATTGGGCTTTAACCCGCAATATTTTTTCGGCAGCCAAAATAGCTGTTTGGGCTATTTCAGATTCAGCTTCTTTTTGTATTTGAGCCCGCAATTGCTCTGCCTTGACTGACGCATCTTTCAAAACATCAGAGGCCTTGTCGTGAGCTTCACTCACAATTTCGTTTGCCGTTACTTCAGCCGCTTTTTTGGCCCGCAAAGATACTTCTCCAGCCTCATGATGAGCAGCTGTCAACACCTCTTTTTTTTCTTCTTCGGCCTGACTCCGTGCATGGGCTGCCATTTCCGCATCATCAATTCCTTGCTTTATTTTCTCTTCCCGACTCTTAAGTAAATTGAGAATTGGATTATAAAGAAAATATACCAACACTACCATCATAATGGCAAAATTGACTACCTGAATAATTATCAGGCGGATATCGATTCCAAAGGCATTAATGATTTCTTCCATAGCATGAGAAGATTAAGTGATTAATGTTAAAAACTTTTTAATAAGGTGTAAGGTCATTTCAAGATTGCACTAGATGCGAGGTGCAAGTGAAAAATTTTGCGAGTTATGCTTGATGTGTGGTGAATAAAATTTTTCAAGTCGCAACGAAGCAGATGATGTGATATTGAATTTTATTTAAGAGAACTTAATAATGAAAGCGACCACCAAGGCAAAGATGGCCAAAGCTTCTACGAAAGCAATACCAATAAACATGGTTGCTTGAATCTTTCCTGAGGCCTCTGGGTTACGACCGATAGCTTCAAGTGCCTTAGCAACCAAAAGACCAATACCAATACCCGGACCAAGCACGCCGATACCAGCGGCTAAGGCCATCGCTACTGCTTTCATCGCTTCTCCGTTTAGTTCTGCCACCTGCAAGGCAATGTCTACTTCTGACATATAATTTTAATAATTTATATTTACTAATAAGGTTTTTATTGAACAGACAGTAATTTTTTAAAAAAATACTAAACCATTCATAATCCCAACAATCACTGCATTCCCTTGTCTTTTTATTAACGAACAAGTACGAGTCACGCCCAATTTGTTTATAAACGGGACTCGTGATTATTTACTAATGTGGCGGAGTGACTGCCAACTTGATAAAGAACAATGTCAAAATCGAAAACACAAAGGCCTGGATAAAACCAACAAAAATTTCAAAGGCCATAATTGGTACCGGGATGATGTATGGTACAAAAAAAATAGCTACCACCAGGAGTGTCTTACCAGCAAAGATATTTCCAAAGAGACGGAAAGAGAATGAAATTAATCGAGCTAATTCGGATAACAACTCAATAATACCAATCAAAAAAGCTAGCGGCGATTTAAAATTAATAAACTTTCCAGCATATTTAAAAATTCCAATGGCGACGACACCAGCAATTTCAATCGTAAAGAAAGCAATCAAGGCAAAAGCAATGGTGATATTTAGGTCCGTGGCCGGTGGATATAAGAGTGGAATGAAATGTGCCAATCCTTCCCGGTACTCGTAAAAACCAATTGCCGTTACCCCGGGAAGTAGTCCAAACCAATTAAGTGACAAAATAAAGATAAAGATTGTCATCACAATTGGAAAATAAGTTTTTGCCAATTTGCGACTCTCAAGAATGTCACTCATATAATCAAACACTCCTCCTATCATTAGTTCAAACATAATCTGAACTTTGCCGGGCACCAACTTTAATCGTGAACGCAATAGCACTATTCCAACTACCAATATAAACATCGTTAGCCAGGTGGTAATCATAGTGGCCGTAATCGGAATACCGTAAAATTCACCCACAACATATGGTGATAACACTACGTGAATGCCCTCCTTGGCAGCATGGACGGTATTTATACCAAACATAAAAAGAATATTTGCCCAGTAAATATTCACTGCGCGCCTGCATCATATCAGAAATAGTTGCTTCCGCAAAGCTTAAAACTGTTCATTGCTCTAGAAAATAAACCGTGTTTGTCTTCAAGACCACGCCTGATAACTCCCCAACCTAGGACATCCGATGTCCTAGGTTGGGGAGTTATTTTTATTTTCCAGAATCTGCTTAGTTTTAACTTTATATGATTCAACATTTGGCTGATCAAAGGGGTTAACTCCCAATATTCTGGCTGTATACATAGTTTCAATCATCTTGAATTGCATAAAAGCGCCTAATTCATAAAGAGAAAATTCGTCTAACTGAATTTCCATAAAGAGTCGGTTGTTTTCATTATAGGCCACTTTAGTACCGTCCAGGATAGCGTCCGTAATTGTGCCTGTGATGTGATTATTAATCATTGGTAGTAATTTAGGAAAAGTGCGCTTAAAAGGAATAGGAATATCAGCTGCTTTTGATTTCACCGACAAAAAGGTAGTTATTTTGTCATTCGGGCCACCAAGATAGAGTTGTCCAACAGAATGCAGATCAGTCGAGCCAATTGACACCGTTGGCGTAATCCCAACCGTTTCTACGGGACTTGTATTCGGAACTGATTTACCTACACTCTCTCCTAAAAGCTGTCTCCACCACTTCCCTAATGATTCGAGTTCACTATTAAAAATAAACAAGTCATGAATATTTTTACCAGCACGGTAGGCCTGTACTTGAATGAGAGCTGAAGTGGCGGCGGGATTTTGACTCACCTCGGGATGACTACAAGTAGTGGCCATTGTTTCCGCACCACGGCGCAATTCTTGAATATCAAGACCGGCCAATGCCAACGGCACCAAACCAACGGCTGAGAAAACCGAATATCTACCTCCTACCTGTGGCGGTATTGTCAAACAATGAGCACCGATTGTCTGTGCTACTTCTAAATAAGGTGACCCTGCGCCACTAATAACAATTAATCTCTCTGGTCTACTACTCCACTTTTGAGCTACCGCGGCTAGAAAAATTTCTGTGTTGGCAATTGTCTCAGTAGTACCGCCTGATTTGCTAATACTAATTAATAAATATTCATCAGGATCCTCCAGTGATTTGAGGAGAGTTAAATACGATTCCAATAAGGCAGAGTTATTTGTGTCTACAAAAATTATTTTGGGATAAGTTTTTCCAACCACATCACGCGCTAAAAACATCGCTTCATATATTGCCTTGGTACCAAGGTTTGAACCGCCAATACCAATTAGAAAAATGTATTTAAGAGTGGGTGTTTTGGTATTTTTTACAACATCATCAACTGCCATCAACAAACCTTCATCAGTCGGCAGATTGACTGATGCTTCGGGGGCTTCATAATTACCGATAGCTAATACCGAACGCACTGTTTGAATATGAGGATGAACAGCAAAGCCTTGGGTTTCAATAAGAGTCGACGATATTGCTTTAGCAGTGTTTGTAATTAGTTTCATAATTTGTAATTAAATTTTGTTTGTACCACATCCGCTATGTGCATTCAAAAATTTTAATAAATTATCACGCTCGGTAATAGCAATCTTTTTATTTGTCGCTTCAACGACAAATTTTAAGGCGTCCTCGGTCACACTGTCTTTAACATTATACCAAAATTCTCCCATATCAACCGTTAATCCATCAAATGTAGTAATGTCGAGGGCTGATTTTTCTTCGGCGTCTTTTTTTACTGCCAACAGTGTTTCCTTCTTGTTTTTTACCGACACCAGAATTTCCTCCGTCTGATAATAAATCATTAGCGGTTTCAGGAGTTGTGAAAAAGTCAGCCCTTGTGTCTTGGCTTCATCAAATAATTTTGCAACCAACAAAAGAGTTACAATGCCAGAGTCAGCGTAAAAAGTATTCTTGTAATAAAAGTGGCCAGAATGTTCACAGCCAAATTGTGCATCACTGGCTCGCATCTGCTCCTTGACAAAGGCGTGACCCACTCGTGCTTTAAGTGCCTTGCCGCCACTGGCCTTAATCACTTCTTGGTAAACATTACTGGTAAGGACAGTATAAATACAGGTGGCTTTCGGATGAAGGATTAGAAAATATCTGACTAACAACGAACCAATAATAGCCGCGTTGATATAACGACCCTTTTCGTCAAAAAAAGCTACCCGATCAGCATCGCCATCAAATGCCACCCCGAAGTCAAAATTACCATTCTTAATAATGGAACTTATTTGTTTTTGATTCTTGTGAAGAGTGGGGTTTGATTCTCGATTGGGAAAGGTACCATCCAGTTTAAAAAATAATTCTTTGGTAGTGAGCTTGGAATATTTTTTGAGAACTGGTGCCAACAATGTCCCCATGCCGTTACCAGCATCCACTACCACACTTAAATTGTTCTTCAACTTTAATGACGTCTTACTACGCACATAGCGATCATAATCACGGTAAATATTTTGTTTTTTAGCGTGGCCAACTTTTTTATTCTTGATTAAAATATTTTTAGCCACATGTTGCTCGATTGCTTTGAGTCCGGTTTTGTTTGTCAGTGGTATTGCTCCGGGCATGACCAACTTTAAACCATTATAATTAGCCGGATTATGTGAAGCGGTAATCATCACCCCATGAAGTGATAGTTTGCCAGAGACAAAATACATCATCGGAGTGGTTACTAATCCTATATCAATCACATCGGCTCCGGTATCTAAAACACCAGCCACAAAAGCGTCATGGATACTGGGCGAAGAGACCCTCATGTCACGACCAACCAATACTGTAGTCAGTGAAAATTTCACTACAAAGGCCTGCGCTACCCGGTAAGCTAAAACCTCATCAATTTCAGTTCCATAAAGACCTCTGATGTCAGCGTCTTTGAAGGCCGATTTGTAATTAACTGGCAACGTTTCCTCGTAATCATATTTATTCATCACCCTATTGTAAACGAAAATTGCCTGAGTAACACTCATTTAATATAGGATAAGGTCAAAAATGGTTAAAAGGAGTGAAGAAAGAATGTTGAGAATTAAAACTTTACGGGCTAAAGAAACTTCCCAGAACCTACTTCATGGATTGCTTCTTCGTTACGCTCCGCTTCACTTTTCGCAAAGACGAAAAACCTTTGGTTTTTCGTCTGACAGCGCCAGAGGTGCCGTCTTCACGAGTGAGAAAAGCATGGGATGCTTTTCGCAAGACTCATTGAGCTAGTTTATGAGTGAAACGAAATAAAATAGCCAATGAGTGGACAGCATCTGTATTATCATACAGATTTCACTCACTCGGTCATAAAAATAAAACTACACTACGTTACGTCTTATTTTTGCGACACTCATTCGTTTATCTGTAAAAGGAGCAGTGTGGCGATCCATGATAATTACCGAGTGTATTGTTTCTTGAAACCTTTAGCTACCTCTTAGACGAAAGGTAGTTTTTGGGGTGGGGTCTTAGGAAGTTTCTTTAGCCCAACTTTACCGATTTTTTGTTTTTTTTGTTTTTACTGAGATGGACATTATCAATACCAATGCTATAGATATAACAGAAAGAAAGGTTATCAAAAATATTATTCAGCAATACTTTCTAAGTCTGTAAGATTTTTTACATTCACCCGTCTAAATAATTGGAGGAGGGCTTCAAAGACCTCAATTGTACAAAGGAGACCGTTGATGAGAATCAACAACTTGATTGTGATTTGTCTACTAGGAGTGCTTGCCACTCCCACGATAGCTGACGAATCACAGGCAA
>Ga0210009_1002845_pt1 | contig 11917 bp, 13 predicted proteins | sample CryGeyCG2114_065_FD_185457 | JGI IMG/M metagenome (GOLD analysis project Ga0210009, IMG submission 185457) | Groundwater microbial communities from aquifer - Crystal Geyser CG12_big_fil_rev_8/21/14_0.65 (SPAdes) (version 2) | ecosystem: Environmental > Aquatic > Deep subsurface > Groundwater ... | reverse complement strand
AACAAGAAACGAAAAAGAACCAGAGATGATGGAAAAACTGGAATTAGGACTGAACGCTTTAAATAGTTTTGGTATTAATTATATTAATGGGAAAAAATTCTCGTTTCAATTGGTTGGTGACATTTAATTCGGTCAATTTTCTCATTTAGCCGATAGTCATGTATAAGCTAATGAATAGAATTTTTAATGCCTGGTTTAAGCAAAATGCTAAAAGTAATGAAGAAGATCTGGAAATAGGAAAAATTGCTATCAAATCTATAGCTTATGCTTTGATAATCGAGGACCATGTTTTTTTATAATTGGATGAAAAATTTCGTGAATACTAGAGAATTAAAAAAAACCAAATGTTCTAAAATCCAAAGAAGCATTAGAAGATGAAAAGATAAATTTAAGCAAAATCAAAATTTAATTAACACAATACAAAATATGAGAATCGCAATCATCGGTGATGTCCATTTAGGAAAAGCCCAGAAAGGACTGGTAGAAAGAGAAAATGATATATATGACCTGTTTTTAAGAATTTGTAAACGTGTGATAGACGAAAAAGCAGGTATTGTCTGTTTTTTAGGAGACTTATTTGATTCTTCGCATCCTCCTGTCAAGGCAATTTCTACAGCTTTGAGCGCATTTGAAAATTTTGCAAGGAATGGTATAAAAGTCATACTCATAGCCGGAAATCACGATATTCCGTCAATAAAAACGAGGATGTGTCCGATAGAACTTCCGAAGACGAATGAAAATATGAACAATAATATTATTGAACTTTCCTGTCAGAATCCAGTATTTAAATTTAATGAGAACAACATCAGCGTCCATATTTGCGGCGTTGAATATCATCCGCCCGAGAAGCGGCAATCTCTAATCATGGCAATGGAAAATATTTCATCATCTATCCTGCTGAATTCCAGTTCCGAAAAAATTTTAAATATCCTGCTTTTACATCAGGGCCTGAAAGAATTTTCACCCGCAGAGGAAGAAATTTCATTGGCAGAAATCCCAAATGTCTTTAATTTTATTTTTGTCGGACATCTTCATTTGAGAATGGAAAAGTCGCATGGAAGGACAAAAGTAATTTTGCCAGGTTCCATAGAAATAGGAAGTGTCAGCGAGGTCGTTAAACAAATGCATAACGAAGCAGGTATTATTCTGATAAATACAGAAACAAGAATGTATGAGAAAGTTAAAATTTCATTATGCAGAAAATTTATACATAAAAAATTTCCTTCTTCCGCAATTGATCACGAACTGAAAAATTTAACAGGTGAATTAAAAGAAAGCGTTGTTGACGGAAAATTACCGTGGGTTTATCTAGAAATAGAAGATGATGCAAAAATAGGCAATTCGCTGATAAATGAAAAAACAGCAAGAGCAACAGAAGGAAATGTGTTGTTTGTTCAAAAAAATATTGAATCCGAAGAAATGAAAGAAAGAGAAAAAAATACAGAAATTTCGTTTAAGGATGTCAATCTCAGGGATATAATTAAGGGACATTTTCCCGGATATAATGACGAGGTTTATGAATTGTATGAAAAAAGAAAAGACATGAGCGGTGCAAAGGAAGTTATGAATAAAATTTATGCGAAATTTAAGGATAGTTATGTCAGGCAAAAATTACCTGAAATGTGACAATTAAACTATAAAATATAAAATATAAAATATAAAATATAGTGTTAAAATTTTAATATATAAAATAAAATTTAAAAATAAAATTTAAAAATAAAATTTAAAAATAAATTTTAATATAAAAAATAAGACACAACAAATAAAGTAAAAATTTTAAAATGTCAAGCAGAAAAACATCATCTATAAAGCGAATTTTGAACGAACGAAACAATTCCCGAAAAAGAGCCCCTTACTGGGTACGTTTGAAAACAAAGAGCAAGGTAACATATAGTCCGCAGTCACATAAAAACTGGAAGAATTCAAGTGTATTTTAAGTTAAAATCTTTAATTTTTGTCTTTGTAAATTTTTAAAATGGGCAGCGAGATAGAGAATGTAGAAGCAAGAAACATAAAAATTAACAGGTATGTTTTAATAGATAACGAAGCATGCAAGGTCATAGCAATTGACCATTCAAAACCCGGGAAACACGGAGAAGCAAAATACAGGATTGAAGGAATAGGTATATTTGATGACAGAAGAAGGTCATTTATCGTCCCGGCAAGTCACAAGGTTGAAGCGCCTATGGTTGATAAAAATACTGCACAGGTTTTGAATGCCACCAAAGATACTATTCAGTTAATGGATATGAAGACCTTTGAGGTTTTTGAGGTTCCAAAACCAAAGGATATGGAAATACAGTCAAATACCGAGATTTCGTATATTAGTGCTGTTGGAAAAAGAAAAATAGTCCAGAAACAATGAGATATTGAGGGATAAGAGATAGGAGGGATAAATTTTTTAAATTTAAACATAAACACACAAAATAAGCCAAATGGTTGAAGTTATATATGAAGGTGAAGTATTCAGGACTCTTACTTCTATAGAGGGAATTGCAAAATATGAAAAGGCATGGGTTATTTTCTAATAAAAAATTTGAAAATATTAAGGGTGAATGATAAAATGAATGGTCCATTGGCTGTTGACACCAATGCAGTGATTGAATATAGAGCAGGCGATCCTGATGTTTGCAGATTAGTAGAAGGTGCAGACATCAATCTGTAAATTTTTTGCATACTCATTTTTTGCGCCTGTAAATGAAGGTATATCTGTCAGATATGCAAACATTCGGTTAGAACTCAAAAAAACAGGTCGTCCCATACCCGAGAATGATATATGGATTGTTGCAACCTGTCTGGAACTTGGTGTTGCACTCCTTACTGAAGATACTTATTTTAACTATATCTAAAATTTGCAAGTGATTAATTGAGAAAAGATTAAAGAAAACTAATGGGAATTTTATTTAATTTAAAATTATCATAACTATTCAAGGGTATTTAAAATTTATTTTTTTGTGGGTCGTCCAAATTTAGTTTTTTTTGTGAAATTTAATAAATTTAATAAATGGTAATGAACAACAATATGAATAATATAAATATCAAGAAACCTGTAATTGTTATAGGGGTCTGCGGAAGTGTCGCTGCTGTTGAAGATGTGAAGTTAATAAGGGAATTACGGAGACAAAATTTTGATGTTTATGCAGTAATGAGTAAAAATGCAAAGAATATCGTAGGAAAGGACGCAGTGGAATGGGCAAGCGAACACAATGTTGTAGATAAAATTTCTGGTTCTGTAGAACATGTTTATTTTTGCGGAGTTAACGGGATTGCAGATCTTTTATTGATATGTCCATGCACGGCAAATACAATCTCAAAAATAGCATGCGGAATAGACGACACTTCTGTAACAACATTCGCAACTACTGCACTCGGAAGTAAAAAGAAAATTGTTATTGTTCCCGCGATGCATATAAGTATGTATCATAATCCTTTTGTCGCTGAAAATGTTGAAAAATTAAAGAAGCAGGGAGTAAAATTTATTGAAAAATTTGAAGAAAACAAGGTTAAATTTCCCGATATTGATGAAATTGTCAGGATTGTTAAAGAAGAAACTCTGGATTCAGAACAATGTAAAATATAGGAATATACAGGATAAAAATATACAGATAAAAATATACAGATAAAAATATACAGATAAAAATATACAGATAAAAATATACAGATAAAAATATACAGGATAAAAATATACAGGATAAAAATATACAGGATAAAAATATACAGGATAAAAATATACAGAAATGCGAAAATAAAAATGTACAATAAATCGTTTTGGCCGGTTTTAATGCAGATTATACTTTTAACAACCGTTATGCTATCCTCTCCGTCTGCTGAAATTACACATTCAGTTATAAATTTAACTTATGAAGGAAATTTTGAAAAGGAAAAAGCAAATAATATAATATTGACTACTGAAATGCCTTTAACTGACGAAACACAAAAAATTTTAAAAATTCAGTCCGATAAAAAAAACTATTTTGTTGAAACGAAAAACGGAAACAAAACAATAAAAATAAATGCCGGTTCTGCGGATAACTATTTTATAAATTTCATTGTTGAGAAAAAATTTTACGGGATTAAATTTAATAATGATAATGATGAAGATGAAGGAAACCGGACTGAAAGATGGGACTTTCAGGATAATCTTGAAAAAACAGGAAATGTTAAATGGAATGAAAAAATAAAGAAAACCGCGGAAAACATCACGAATAACTGGCATGACAGTAACAAAGACATTGAGGATGCAGTTAAAGCATTCAGAATTGCAAAATTTGTTTATGAATATGTCACTTATGATTACAATTCAGAAATTTTATCAGCAGAGGATGTATTTAATTATGGGCAGGCTACATGTATGGGTTATACTAATTTATTCATAGCAATGTGTAGAAGCGTAGGAATTCCGGCAAGAGCGGTCGGGGGAATAGCATATACGAATAAGGGCTTTGAAAGACACAGCTATGCAGAAGTATTTATTGGTAAGCAGTGGATTCCGATAGACCCGACTTTTCTTCAGCTTCCAGCAGATGCATCACATGTTGCTTTTTACAGAGATAATGAAGCAAGGGGAATTAATGTTGAATTAAAATGGCTCGGAAAAAATGTTTCTCATAAAGGAACCATAAGTGCGAAATTTATATCGTTAACAGACGAAAGTCCAATTGACGGATGGCTCTTTAATAAAAATTTAACAGGGGAGAATTCTGTTATGCCTATTACTGTTGAGCTCACAAATAAGAAAAATTTTTATGTCTTTGGAATATGTAAAATTTCGTCGTTATTAAAGGCAGATAAAGATGAAAAAATTTTCTATATTTCGCCGTATGAAAAGAAAAATTTAACCTTTAAAGTTTTCGTTCCTGAACTAAATGAAGGTTTTTTATATTTTCCCAGTGTAAATATAAGATGCAACAATCTGAATTTAACAGCAAAATTTACCGTTGATACAGATAAAACGGGAAATATTTATAATGGCGTTGTGATTGAGAATATAAACACACATTCAAAGGAAATTGATCTGAAAAATTTAAATGAAGAAAGCGAAAACAGGGTTAATGTTAGCATAATTGTGCAGAATACAGATAAAACCATAAGTATAAGTGAAAATAAAACAGTTGTTGTTGAAAAAGGTGCGAAGTATGTTTTAAAATATGCTATTAAATATCCTTCCCGAAATTTTACATTAATGGTAAAATGTGCTGGCGAAAACTTTTCTGACAATAAGAATGTTGTTGTTAATGTTGTGCCAGATAAAAAAAACTATAATTATGAAATTTTAGACCAGGGGCAAAATTTTGTTAAAAATATCGGTTCAGAAGGGTATCTGATTGCGGCATTTGTTCTTGTTGTTATGGTTATTTTGATTTACTTTAAATTTAGGAAAAATAAGCCGGTGCTCAAATATAAAAATTCAGATAATGGTTAAAGGTTGGGTGTCAAATAAAATGGAACATAAATCTAGGTGCTCATCCCTTTAAATTAACCTCACTTTGTTCGGATATTTCAAAATCTTTGCGATTTTGAAATAGGATAATTAACCTGAGAATGTCAAATTCTCAAGATATAATACTTTTTTTTTATAAACTACCTATGAAAATCGGGGTTCAAAGAAAAGACAAAATTACACTCAAAGAAAAACAGTAACTACTCAGCTACCCTAAAAAATTATAGGTAAATTTTTGATTTTTACGCTCACTTCGTTCCACTCACTTCGTTCGTGTCTTTTTGAAATCTTTACTCACTTCGTTCGTTCAAAGATTTTTAAGTTTCACAACTTAAAAATAGCAAAATCAAATTAAAACGAACAAATTTTTGATAAAAACTCTTTTTCACCAACATGGTTTTAAACGGTCTCAAATCTTTACGATTTCAAAAATCGTGTCTTTTTAAATTCTCTGCGAATTTGAAAATACGCTCACTCCGTTCGGATATTTCAAAAAATTCGTTTTTGAAATTACGGGTAAATTTTTGGAGTTTTACGCTCACTCCGTTCATGTATTTAAAAAACACGTGTTTTTTAAATCACCTTTCTTTAAAAATTTTACAGGTAAATTTGACGCTATCTGAATAGTTACCAAAATTTTTTTAATTTTTTCTTTTAATCACAATTATTATCCAATTTAATTATAAAATTTAATTTTTTAAAATGTCTGTTGTAGAATTCAGAGCGTCTAAAATAGAGGGAGAAAGAACCGTAGAATTTGAGAAATTTAAGGATGAGATAAGTTTGGGATATGATTTTAAGCCATTGAGTGTAACCCGCGAAAAAAACGAAAAATTCGGCGACTACTTAAAAGTAAAATTTGAATTCAGTGTCCGGTATTCTCCTGATGTTGGAAATTTAAAAATAGAAGGAAGTGTTGCGTATAAAATAGAAAATGAAAAAAATGACTTTGCTGAAGATAAAGGTGAAATCAAACTTTCAAAAGAGGCGTATCAGAGGGTTTCAAATATAATCATGAAGATGTCTCTTATAGAATTATTCAGCATAGCAAGGAGTTTGCATCTTCCGGTTCCGTTTGACCTTCCAAGGATAAATTTCAAATAATAAAAAATTTGGTTTGAAGGGAAAAAGGTATTATTTCATTTTATTTTTTTCATTTTTCCAAAATTTCCAATGCATCTTTTCCTGACATTCCTTCTTTTATTCCGAGTTCTTTTGCCTTTGTTGTTGCCTTAACTATTTTCGCATTTAACATATCGTCAAAATTTTTAACCCCTTTTACGATACATGCCGCATCATTCAGACCTTCAGCTGTTTCTATATCTAAATAACCGCACATTATAAATCCATTATCTGCCTTAATTAACAATAAATTTGCATTTCCCATATCTACCTTTATCATCATTGAATTTCCAATCTTTGAAATTTCCATTTAAATTTTATTTGTGTGAGAAAATTTATCCACAAAATTTATCGTATATATACTAACGGGAACCTGTTAGAATCTTCCTGTTTTTGTGTTGCCTGTTCAAATTGTTTCTTCTGTTCTTCTATCATCTTCTTTATTTCGTTTATATTTTTTTCTGTTTCTTTAACCTTCTTACCGAAGGTATCAAAATTTATCCTTATGTCTAAAATCTGTGCGATGATTTTTAAGACCGCCTCACTTGCTTTTGCATCTAAAAATTCTCCCTGTGTTTCACCCATTAAACATACGCCGTCTATTTTGTTCAACGTACACAGACCTATCATCAGGCCGGCGGCTCCGAAAATTCCTCCCCCTGGCCTGAAATCAATATGCATCTTCTTTAGTTCTTCAATGAGTTTTTTACTTGTTGCTGCTCCGAATATTCTCGCCTTTTTCGGAATTGTTCCGGTTCCCAGGCCCCCAAGAGTATATATTTTCTTTACATTTACCTTCTTCGCTATTTCAATTATTGCATCTGAAATTTTATACTGCGAATCACCTGTAATGCCCTGAAAATCCCCTGTGGCAAGTATGAGGTCATTCTTCCCATTTTTGTTTTTCCAGTAATAAATTTCATTCTGCGGCATTCGGACAGTTCCGTCAAAATTTACGATAATCTGCGGCGGAAAATAAGGCGAATAAACAGTTGCAAATTTTACCGGCTTTAAATCCTCAACCATCTGGTCAACACATATCTTTCCGACAAACCCTATGCCCGGAAAACCTGCTATCATAATAGCATCCGTTAATTTCGGGAGTCGCTTCTCTATTTTAATAATGACATCTTCCATTTTTAAATTTTTCTGTTTTAAATTTTTGAACTTAAATTTTAAATTTTGTCAAATTTTTGTTTTTTTTCGTCCGTGTTATCTTGTGTATTAAATTTTGCCATTCTCCTGTATTTGCCGTATTTGTCCTCAGGCGAAAATTTTGGTGGTTTTGCCTCAGCGGTCTGCACATTACACATATTACAGACACAACGCATCGTATATCTCCCGCAAGAAGGGCATTTAAAAATTTTCATCGTGGTTTTGGTTTTTTATAAATTTAGATTAAATTTAAATTAAATAACTGTATCTTAATTAAAAATACAAGATAATAAAACCATTGATAATATTGCGAGGGTTCCCAAGCGGTCAAAGGGGCAAGGCTTAGGACCTTGTGTGCGTAAGCCTTCATGGGTTCGAATCCCATCTCTCGCACAAATCAAAGAGAAAATTTAAAAATTGGGCTCGCCCGGATTCGGACCGGGGATATTCTGCACGTCAAGCAGACATCATAACCACTAGATCACGAGCCCTTAAAAGTTAAGTTAAAATTTAAAATTGTTAAAGTATAATTAATTAGGTATAATTAATTATACGGAGATATAAAAATTTAAAATAAGTCAAATTTAAATAATTTAAATAATTTAAGTAAATCCAAAATGGAAATAGGAAAGAAGATACGGTTAGAAAGAATTATGGACAGGCACACTAATAAAGTAGTAATAGTGCCAATGGATCACGGTATGAGTTCAGGTCCTCTGAAAGGAATTGTAAATATTGCAGAAACAATAAACAAGGTTGCAGAAGGTGGTGCAAATGCAGTATTACTTCATAAAGGCATCGTGAAAAACGGGCACAGAGGATACGGTAAAGACATTGGTTTAATAATTCATTTGTCTGCTGGAACTCCATACAATGATCCAACAAGTAAATTTTTGGTTTGTTCTGTTAAGGAAGCAATTGCACTAGGAGCGGATGCTATTTCAGTTCATGTAAATATTGGTGGTGGGAATGAAAGTGAAATGTTAATGGACACTGGAAAAATTTCTGCCGAATGTGAAGAATATGGCATGCCTTTACTAGCAATGATGTATGCAAGGGGAAAAAACATAACTGACGAGTATGATGTTAAATATATAAAACATGCTGCAAGAATCGGAGCGGAGTTGGGAGCAGATATAATAAAGACAAATTATACTGGGAGTAAGGAAACATTTAAGGATGTTATTGAGGGTTGTCCTGTTCCTGTTGTTGTTGCCGGAGGTCCAAAATTAGACAGCGAAGAGAAATTTTTAAATATGATTACAGATGCAATTGACTGCGGGGCAACAGGAGTTGCTATTGGCAGAAATATATTTCAGGCAAAGGATATAGCTGAAGCAACGAGGAAGATATGCAGGGTTGTGAACAAAAAATAGATTCATTTTGTTGGAAATTTAATTATATTAGACATAAATTTTTAAATTTTTAGCCCTATAGGATAGTGGCAGTCTGGCGGGCTTTGGACCCGTGTGCGCAGGTTCGAATCCTGCTAGGGCTATTTTTATTGTTTTATTGTTTTAATTAGGCGTGCAAATGCGGAGTTTTTATTTCTTAAACATAAATTTCTCAATCAAATCACCTGCCTTTTCCCTTCTCTCCTGATGAATCCTTAAATAATTGCTAATTTTATTTATCAAAATTTCCTTTAATTCTCCAGTCAGCAACGCTCCGCTTCTGTAATCCTCATAAATTTTGTGCAATTTCTCATCATCTTCCTCAAAAAACATCAGCCATTGATACGAAACATCAATATCTGGATTTCCGCCATTTTTGCGATGCTCTTCAACAGTTGCCTGTCCTCCTGAAAATGCATACTTCATAATCTTCTTCCTGACTGTCTTGTTATTATCGGTTGTAAAAACCGCTGTTTGTTCTTCTGAAGATGACATCTTTCCCTGCTCATCCATACCTTTAAGCCCGGGCAAAAATATGCTGTGAATGACAGACGGTTTGTAAAAATTTAACTTCGGCAAAACATCCCTTGTTATACGAAAATGTGGGTCCTGGTCAATTGCACAGGGAATCAAACAGGGAATCTTCCTATTGGCCGTAACAGAAGGCAAAAATGCCGGAACTGCCTGCATCGCAGTATAAAAAATTTCCCCGATATTATTTTCGTCTGTAAATCCAAATGTCGCCTTTGCGGTTGATAAAGTTATTTTCTTTGCAACCTTACACGCCTCTTTATACATTAAATTTGCATGTTTTGTATCAATTAAAAAATGCGTCTTTTCTGGCCTGAAACCAACGGCAATAACATCCAGCATGTTGTCATATAATGCTTTTTCTGTATTCTCAAAATTCAGATTTTCCTTAAACAAAAATTTTTCTTCGTCGGGAAACTGGAAAAACAGCTCAACATCAAATTTATCCTGCAGCCATTTTGTAAACATCCATGGAATTAAATGTCCCAAATGAACCTTTCCCGAAGGGGCCCTTCCGGTATAGAGAAAAAATTTATTTCCTTTCTCGTACTCATCCAGCAAAAAATCAAGGTCTCTGTGAGAAAAAAAAATTTTCCTTCTCAAAAAGTGGTGCAAATCATAGGTGTGCTTTTTAATTCGTTCCAGTAAATTTTCATCAATTTTCTGTGTTCCGAATTTTTTAGTTAATACATCATAATCAACATTTCCTTTTACTGTCCATGGGGTTACAATAAAATCGTTTTTGTCAGTCATTTTGGAATCTGTATATTTTAATTTTTGATTTATTTTTGATTTATTTTTGATTATTTTTCAATCCTGACACCTTCATTACAAATTTTTGCATCAATAAAATTTAAATTAATGGGGTTTTGCTCAGTAATTTTTTTTAATCCGATTGCAATCCCCCCTCTTCCTTTCCCGCATAGCTTTGCACCTTTATAAAATTTTCTCAGTTCAAAAACCGTTTTTTCTAATTCAACAGATGAAACGCCAACAGCATAAAGCATTCCGTGATTTATATTCATCAGGTCGGCAAAACCCTCATAGTCCATGTTTTTAAGGAAATTTATCCCGTCATTAACCAAAATTTTCATCGTGTTTAACCATTCGTCAAAAATTTCTTCATTCCGCTCCTTCAGCTTAAAAACATCCATAACTACATTTCCTGTATCCATTGTTATTCCTGTATCAGCAATTGCAACATCCAAATTTTCATCTGCATCAATTTTTTGTCCATTTCCTTTTGTATATTTTATTATTCCGCCATAAGAAACAGTAAATGGGTCAACGCCCGATGATTTTTTATGTATTATATTTTCAATATCCCAGGATAAATTTGCGATTTCATTTATTGTCAGAGTATGCTCTAATTCTCCTGCTGTTGCCATACACAATGCAGATGCAAGCGATGCCGAACTCCCGAGTCCTTTGCCAATTGGAATTTGCGATGAAATTTCTATATTTAGGCCATATCTTTGATTTATATAATTTTCAACTTTACGAATGCCTTCTGCAACTACTGGAAATTTCTCTGTAAATTTCGGACAATCTATGCTGTTAAAAATTTCCGTGTTTTTGTTTATATCTGTTACAGAAAATTTTGAATCATTTCTTTTCCTGACATCAATGTATGTTCTTAAATTTACCGTTGCCGCAATTACGGGATTTCCATAGACAGCAGCGTGTTCTCCAAGCAATATTATTTTTGCAGGCGATGATGACTTCATTTTAAAAAGTTAAATGTCTAAATTTCCTTTCGAAAAGAATGATGCGAGATGCAGGTTATTTCTATAATAAATAAGCAAAAAACCAGCCATTTTCAAATCCACAAAGGATTTGAAAATATGAGAGCGAAGCGAACTTATTTTCAAATCCACAAAGGATTTGAAAATATACTGAAACCTTCGGTTTGGTTGAGTGCCAAATAGAGGTAGGCCATTGGTTTAATTAGACTGCTATAATAACCTATCTACAAAGTAGATCGTATTCTTGTGTAATAATCTGTGTATAAGTGGTGGCTACATCTATATAAATCTTATGGAGCTTTTTTAAAAGCTACCGCTGTACTTAGACTAATGAGCCACCTCTTTTATATTAAATTTTTCATAAATAAATTTAAAATACAACCATAAATTTAATAAATTTAAAACAAAAAATTTTAAGTTATAAATTTTATAATCAAAAATATTATTTATTGAAATTTTTATTTAATCTTCAAAATTCAATTGATAATTTACAAAAATATAAATGGCCTACTTTTATATGGCACACAACC
>Ga0210009_1002841_pt1 | contig 11921 bp, 14 predicted proteins | sample CryGeyCG2114_065_FD_185457 | JGI IMG/M metagenome (GOLD analysis project Ga0210009, IMG submission 185457) | Groundwater microbial communities from aquifer - Crystal Geyser CG12_big_fil_rev_8/21/14_0.65 (SPAdes) (version 2) | ecosystem: Environmental > Aquatic > Deep subsurface > Groundwater ... | reverse complement strand
TTGCTTCTTTGATTCCGGAGATTCCGGTAATTATGGTCTCTCCATCCCCGATTACCTTACCCCCTACAGTTTCCGCAATCTCCTTTAATCTTTTTCGCATTATTTTTTATCTTTAACCACGAATTACGCGAATTTCTCTAATTAAGAACTTTTATTTTATCACTTTTTAATTCGTATAATTCGATAAATTCGTGGTTATGTCTTTTTTATTTCTTATTTATAAACTTAATAAATTCCTCAGTAAAATCCGTTCCCCCGTAAAGAACACTTTTTTCTTCTAATATTATACTAGATTTTTTTTTCTTGGCAAAATTTTCAATCGCTTTTTTGAGCTCATCAAACCGTTTTTTTATCAACTGCGTATTCTTTTCGCTTAATTCGGTATTTGCTTCTCTGATAAATTGAGAAAGTTTAGCGGTCTTTTCCTCTATTTCCTCATTCCTTTTCTCGATTTCTTCTTTTTTTAAGACTCCCTTCTTTTTTTCTAACTCTGTTCTTAATGAATTTATTTTTTCCTCCTGTTTTTTAATCTCATCCACTTTCTTTTCCTTTTCTGCCTGGAATTCCTTTTCGCTCTCCTGGGTCTTGTGATACTTTTCAAATGCTTCGGCAAGATCAATATAGCCAATCTCTAATGTTGCCGCTTTAGTTTGCGGTACCTTTGCCATTAACCCCAAAATCCCCAGAATCCCCAAACCCAATAAAATCTTTTTATAAAACATCTTCCCTCCTCTATTTTTTTCTCCCCCTTAACAAGGAGATGACGGGGGTTTGTGAGCGAGTTGGCGGTTATGCCGCAGGCACGATAGTGCCGAGGAATAAGGAAGCCCGAGTGAGCAAAGTCCCGTCATCTCTAAAATCCCCACTGCATCGTAAAATGAACTCTTCCTTCTTTCTTTTCCCCAGACACGGTGTCTAAAGGATAACCGTAATCTATCCTGATTGGAATTTGAAAGAAAGGAACCTTGATGCGGATGCCCGCACCAACTCCTTTTTTAAGTTCGCCTAAATCAAAATTTTTAATCTCATCCCAGACGTTTCCGGCGTCAAAGAAGACCGCCCAATAAAGAATATCCTTATAAAGAGGGTGGCTGATTTCCAGATTTTCCAAAAGAATGCTTTTGCCTCCAACGGCATTGGAAAGCGCGTCCTGCGGCCCAACCGAAAGCTCCTGATACCCCCGGATAGTCTCAGCTCCTCCGGCGTAGAATTTCTCGTAAATAGGAATGTTACCATAAGCAATGCCAAACTGTAAATGTTGGGAAAGAATAAAATTTTTCGGTAAAGGAAAATAGAAGGTAGAATCTAAAATCTCCTTGGTAAATTCTTTATCCCCTCCTAAACCGGCATATTCGACGGTAACGCTATTCCTGGAGCCAGAGGTGGGTTTAATCTTTGAATCCCGGCTGTCCCGGGTAAGGCCAACGGTGATACTGTTAATCCGGTTTTTCCCCTCCTCTTTTTTCAGGTCCGCAGAAGTGCCTGCTTCAAGGTCTGAAATCTCAATCTCTTCACTTTTTACCATTGTGGAAAGGATATAAAGTTCATCAAGAAAACGTCTCTCTAATCTGATATCCCCTCCTATCCTTTTTTCGGTATATTCATTCCATTCTTTTTTGGTAGAGTAAGCGTCAAACCCAAATGAAATTGGCTTATCAAAAATCCAGGGATTGGTAAAAGAAAGAAAAAAGTTTCTTCTTTTCGCCCCGAAATCTGCCCTTAACTTAATGCTTTGCCCGCCGCCGACAAAATGCGGCCAGTCCTTCCAGTCAAAATTCCGCTGCTCTACCCCTGCAAAACCAATAAACTTGTCAATACTGCTGTAACCGCCTCCGAAAGAGAAAAGCCCGGTTTTTTCCATCTCATCTACTTTTAGAATTAGGTCTCTTTTGTCGGCTTGGCTGCCGGGTTCGGTGTCCACGTCAATGTCGTTAAAGTAGCCAAGGTCAGAGAGATTTACGATACTCTTCCTTAGTTTCTTCCCGGAAAAGATCTCTCCTGGTTTAATTTTTAGTTCCCGCCGAATGACATTGTCTTTGGTAATGTTATTCCCTTTTATTTTTATCTCTTCAATAGAAATGAGATTTCCCGGCTCAATCTTATAGGTAACGTCAATCCTGCCACTGGCAGAATTAAATACCGGGGAAGGCTCTATTCTCGCTAAAAGAAAACCCTGATCCAGATAATAAGCGCGCAAAGACTCTTTTTCGCGATTAATATCTTCTTCAACATAAGGACTGCCGGCTTTGAGAAAAAGTTTTTCTTTTAATTCGTCCGGAGGAAAAATTATGCTGCCCTCAATTTTCCTTTCTCCCAAATAGAATCTTGCTCCCTCATCAATAACAATTATAACGGCAATCTTTCTTTTTTCCTTGTCCGGGACAACCTTGACCTCATTGATTTGAGCGTTGGGGAATCCTTCTTCTTTATAGAAAACAACGATTTTCTTTTCGTCCTCTTTTAATGCTTCTTTCTTAAAGGTGCCAAGCCTGAAAAATCCGCGCTCTTTTATTTTCATTAACCTTTTGAGTTTTTTATCGGAAAACGTCTTATTTCCTTCAATCTGAATCTCCGTGATTCTTCCCGCTTTCCCTTCCTTAAGATAAAACAAAATAGTTGCTTTCTTCTCTATTATCTTTACCTCCGGCTTTACCTCGGTAAAGAAAATGCCCTTTTTCTCGTAAAGGTCATTGATGGCAATCATTGCATCCTTTAATTTTTTCTCGCTATAAAGATCCCCTACCTTAAAGGGAACTGCTTTTCCGATCTCGCTCTTTCTAAAAATTCGGTTATCTCTGATAGAAATATTGACAATAATCGGGTTTTCCTCTACCTTAATGAGGATGACAATCCCTTCTTTTTCTTCCTGCTCCACTACTTTAACATCAGAGAAATAGCCGCTTTTATAAAGTCGCTTTACGTCCTCATTTATGGTAATTTCGGAAAAAGACTCGCCAACTTTGGTCTGCAGAAGAGAAAAAATTCGCTCCGAACTCACCAGTTCATTCCCTTCTGCTTTAATTGAAATAACTTTTCTATCTTGGGCAAATCCTGTTTCACCGATTAAAAAAAACAAAAAAAGAATAAAGAAAAAAGTTTTTTTCATAATTTTTTCATTTTGCCCAGTCTTCTCTTTTAACTCCCGCCTGTCTCAAGATTCTAATAAGAAGGTCAGTACTTATCTCTTTCTTATGTGGATTCGGGAGAGTTATCCTTTCATTCCCTTTAATCATGAATAGATGTTTTCCTCCAGGATATGGTCCTTCAAAATCAAATTCTTTCAATTTAGATACCAACTCCCTAAACGAGATTGGCTTTAATTTAGACACTTACCTTTTCCTCAACTCTGATTGACTCTTTTCCTAAATTAGGGATAGGTAAATCTTTTTTTACACTTAATATAATCCAATCTTCCACTGTCTCCTTTAAGTTTTTTCTACATTCTTCTAATGTTTTTCCTGTAGCCCAAACTCCAGAAAGTTCAGGAATTTTTCCATAATAAGGCTCCTCGTCTTTTATAATTTCATATTTTGCTTTTTTCATCGCTTCTTCTATATACTCTGTTAACATTTTCCCCCCTAATTATTTTTTGACTCTTTTCTTAACAACCTCTCTTTCCAAAGTTGACAGCTAATCTCTCTATCTTTTCTAAATCTTTTTTTAACCATAAACCAGGACAACCTCGCCAAATTTATAGTTTATCGTAGATGGCATCATTGATATCGTAGAATTTCAAAAAATGCTCTTTTGCAGCCTTTCGCCACAGGCGGTTTTCTTCGTCCTTACTTGGAATAAAAATCTGGATAGATTCTCCTGGATGTTTAGAAATTGGCCGTATTAACTCTAAATGTCTCTTATCCAAAACTTTTGCACTGACAACTTTCATAATCTTATCTCCTCGTTTTTATTAAACCTTCTCTTTTAACCATAGACGTCATTGCGAGCGTCCTGAGTGAAACGAAGGAACAGCGTGGCAATCTCAATAATATTACCACGAATTATTATTTATGGTAATCCTTCAATTGCTATTTTAGCACCTTCTGGCGGCTGAGATTCGCCAACTTCACTCACCATTGTGTCTTCCCCAAGTTTTCTATAATTTTCATCCAAATACACAATTTTAATCTTCCTTACCACCAGTCCATACCCGTAGTCTTTATTGTCAAATTTTCCTTTCCAGATTTCTGGGAAAACTATAATTGTATTCTCAAATTCCTCCTCTTTTGCACCAGCAAATCCCTGCTTGTGAAGTTCCTCTGTATTTGCTGACAGAATCCGCAACTTTCTTGAGTCCCCAAGCTGTCCAAAGATTCTTCTTCCAACCGTTAGCATAAAGTTTCTCGAGCGGCTCTTTTTCAAAAATTATAATTATAAAGACCCCCCTCTTTTACATCCTCTCTGTATCCTCAAACATCACCTCTTGGTATTCCCGGAACTTCACCGCGGTCTTGTTGCCCAAAGACGAAATACGATATTTCCTTAACCTTGAGAGTTCCAAGGTGGCAATTCCCAATGTTCCTCTCTAAATTTTTTTAACAAATTCCCTTCATATTGATGAGAGGAGTATCCATCGGGGGGTTGTTCGCAAAGACGTAAAGAAACAGAATCCCCCCGCTCCACCAACCGTCGGGCATATTCCCTAATGCGAAAATCGTTCCCGTTCCCCTCTGTTGCATATCTATAATTCCATAGGCGACCGTTCTCTCCTCCCAAATTTTCTGTGTAGCCAATATACAAAATATCTGAGGAACCGTTAAGCCGCGGAATAGAATGATTCAGAACAACAAAGTATGTAACCGGGCTATTCTCATATTGTCTCCAACTTTCAATAACTTGGAGAAAATTTCCTATTTCTCCGAAATTCTCACAATCACTTGCATTCATAATTCATTCTCGTTTTCATCTACTTCCCAACTTGTCCAATTCTTCTGCTGCTTTATCAACCTCTGAGTACTTATTACTCCAACCATTATGAATTATTTCCTCAAATTGCTCTCTGGCCATTTCCCTCCTTCCCATTTCTAGATAAAGGAGTCCTAATTTATATCTTGCTTCTAGAAGATGTTTCATTTTTTCGCTAGCGTTATTACTATATTCGTCAGCGCTATCAAGCATTTTTTCAAGAAATTCTTTATTCCCTTCAATGTTATAAATGGAAACGGGGTAATTGTGCACAAAAGACATATTCGACTCCATCATTTCCTTCCAAGATGAAAATTCCTCTTTGCATGTCCTTATTTGCTCTTGATAAAGATTATAGCGACGACGAAATTGTTGGGGAATAGCTTCGTCTTGTTGCTCATCATTTCTTACGCTCTTGGTACTTATGTTTGGTTGATGCCAACCTCCAGTTTCGGTGGTTTCTTGTTCCTTAACTTTCCGTAAATACTTCTCTATCTCTCCAATCTGCTCTTTTGCTAATTTTCCTGCTTGGCTTTCAGGAGCTAATTTCACCGCTTTTTTAAGATGTTTGAGAGCCTCTTCATACTTCCCTAAATTGCAATAGGTTGTCCCAAGATTGTAGTGATAATCGGCATTATCCGGATTCAATTCTACCGCTTTCTCAAATGCTTTTGCGGCTCCACTGTAATTCTTCTCCTCATAATAATTACATCCTTGCCGATAATACTCATCAGCAGTAGTGGCAGCAAAACTACTTATTGGAATTAAACTAAAAAACAAAGTAACTACTGATAGAATACGGGTTAATTTTGAGTGCATAGGTTATCCTTGTTTTTCCGTAGCGGTGCGATTTATCGCACAATGATATAAAATATGAGATTGCCACGTCTTCGACTTCTATCGCAATCTGTTAAATGGTAAGCGAATCTTTAGCCGAGCAAGCTCGGCTACTACGATCCCTTTCTCTTTTCTACCAAATTTCCTAAACCACAGGTTCTAACTGTTTCTCATTTTGAATCACTACCGTAGGATTTTGATTTTCTTTAGGTATAGGAAGTCCCTTTTCTTTCAAAAGCTTAATATGTTCTACCATTCCCCACTTAGCATTGTAAAGGGAATCTTCTACTGAATGTCCAATCCCAGTAAACCCCTCTAATTCCGGAGAATAGAAGCCAAAGAAATTTGGATCCTCAGTAGCCTCTATAACCAGAGAATACTTTAATTCAATCATTCCTTTACCACCTCCTTTCTTTCAAACCAGCAGCTTTCAAAATGGCATAACAAGTGCCTGTTGGCACTTCCTTTGAACTATGATAATCTACTCTAATCAATCTATCCCAGCCAGATTTACCATAATACCTGATTGACCCCTTTTCCTTAATAAGTTCAAATCCATTCTGTTTCAGAATTCTGACTAATTTACTAAATTTCATTTATTATTTATTCCCTTTTACTTAAAGATCAATTTTTCCCCATCCGCGGTAACCTTGATTTTTGCTCCCTTCTTGTATGTGCCTTTGAGAACCTCTTCGCTGAGCCGGTCTTCAATGTGGTGGGAGATAACTCTACGTAGCGGCCGGGCGCCGAGTTTTTCGTCATATCCTTTGCGGATTAAGAAATCCTTGGCTTTTTTGTCCATTTCTATGGAAATATCCTGCTCGGCCAGTCTTTCCCTAACCTTTTCAATTTCCAGATCGGTAATCTTTAAAAGTTCCTCTTTAGTCAAGGTCCGGAAAACAATAACCTCATCAAGCCGGTTAAGGAACTCCGGCCGGAATGTATGTTTAGCCTCCTCCAGTAATTTACTCTTCATCGCTTCGTAACCGGTTTCCTCGTCCTGCTTGCTAAAACCAAGAACTCCCTGCTTCTTCAAAGTTTCCGTTCCTATATTTGAGGTCATAATAAGGATGCAATTGCGAAAATCAACGGTTCTTCCCAAAGAATCAGTGAGCCTTCCATCCTCCAGAATTTGCAAAAGGATGTTAAAGACATCCGGATGCGCCTTTTCAATTTCATCTAAAAGAATTATTGAATAAGGTTTTCTCCTGATTTTTTCCGTGAGTTGCCCTCCCTCCTCATAACCGACATAACCCGGAGGAGCACCCACCAGCCGGCTTACCGCAAATTTCTCCATATATTCGGACATATCAATCTGAATTAAAGCATCCTCAGAGCCGAAGAGGAATTCTGCTAATGCGCGCGCCAATAAGGTTTTTCCGACCCCGGTGGGGCCTAAAAAGATAAAGGAACCAATCGGGCGCTTGGCATCTTTGAGCCCGGCTCTGGACCTTCTGATTGCCCGGGATAAAGCGATTATTGCTTCATCTTGTCCGATTACCGTCTGATGAAGTCCTTTCTCCATCTCCAATAATCTTTGGCTTTCTTTTTTCTGAAGTTGGATTACGGGAATACCGGTCCAGTTAGCCACAATGTTGGCAATATCCTCTTCGCCCACCTCATTTTTCCTCTTTGGTCCGGTGGCTTGCCATTTCTTTTTCATTTCCTCAAATTTGCTCTTAAGTTCTTTTTCTTTATCACGCAATTTCGCCGCTTTTTCAAAATCCTGATGGGAACTGGCCTCTTCCTTCTCCTCGTTTACCCTGGCAATTTTCTTCTCTTCCTCCTTTAAATCTCCGGGAAGAATGGAAAGATTTAGCCGGAGCCGGGAAGCCGCTTCATCAACTAAATCAATCGCCTTATCCGGCAAGAACCTTCCGGAAATGTAGCGATCGGAAAGCCTGGCCGCGGATTCTAATGCAGCATCGGTAATCTTTAATTTGTGATGAGTTTCGTATTTTTCGCGTAGTCCCTTTAAAATTTCAATGGTCTCTTCCGCTGTAGGAGGATTTACAATGACCGTCTGAAATCTCCTCTCTAAAGCAGCGTCTTTTTCAATATATTTGCGGTATTCATTAAGGGTGGTGGCGCCAATACACTGTATTTCTCCCCGGGATAAAGCAGGTTTTAAAATATTGGAAGCATCAATTGCCCCTTCGGCTCCGCCTGCTCCTACCAGAGTGTGGAGTTCATCAATGAAAACGATAATATTCTTTGAATTGACAATTTCATTCATCACTGCTTTTATTCTCTGCTCAAACTCTCCGCGGTATTTTGTTCCCGCTACCATTGAGGTGAGGTCAAGCATCACTACTCGTTTATTCTTTAAAATTTCAGGGGCATTTCCCAAAGCGATAATTTGCGCAAACCCCTCCACGATGGCGGTTTTCCCCACTCCGGCCTCTCCCAGGAGAACCGGGTTATTTTTCTTTCTCCGGCAAAGAATTTGGGTGATTCTTTCAATCTCTTTTTCCCGGCCGATAACCGGGTCAAGTTTTCCTTCTTTTGCTAATTTTGTTAAGTCTCCTCCAAAAGCGTCAAGCGCCGGAGTTTTTGTCCGCGTTTTGTGGGAAGGTTCGCCTTTCATTTTTGGCGCATTTGCTTCTCCACCCAAAAGTTGCATAATTACTTCCTTGGTTTTCTCCAGGACAATTCCTAATTGATCAAGAACTTGAGCGGCAACACCATTTCCTTCCCTGATTAAACCAAGAAGTAAGTGCTCGGTCCCGATATAGTTATGACCAAAACCCCTGGCTTCTTCCACCGCGAGTTCCAGAGATTTTTTCCCCTGGCGGCTTAAGGGAACGTCTCCAATCACTAAAAGGGGAATGCCGACTCTAATTAGCTTTTCCACCTCCAACTTTACCTGCTCCAAATCCAGGCCCATCATCTGCAGGGCGGCGACTGCTACTCCCTGACCCTCGCGAATTAAGGCAAGAAGTAAGTGCTCGGTCCGAATCTCATTGTGTCCCAAACGCAGCGCCTGCTCCTTAGCTAAATCCAAAACCTTCTTTACCCGATTGGTAAACCTTTCAAACATTTTTACTCCTTTTAAGTAATAGGTTAGTTTCTCTAAAACTATTACTGATTACAGAGATTAAACTTCTTGATTACGGTGATTAAAGATAAAAATCACTGTAATCTCCTTTATAATCACTGTAATCATATGGTATTTCAGGATAACTTAACTCTTACCCTTTTAACTGACACGAAGTGTCATTCCGAGCAAAGCGAGGAATCTCATTGAGATTGCCACGTTCACTCTGTTCGCTCGCAATGACAAGGCTCGCAATGACTTCGTCGCTTTTAATTCTCTTTCAGCCTATCCCTGATTAACTTTGCCCGCGCCCTATCCCTTTCCTGAGGGGATAAACTTTTCCCGATGATTTTCTGGATATGAGCGGGAAGAGTAAGAATAGAAAGTTCATTAATTGTCTCTCTTTTCAGGTTAATTATGTTTAAATCAGTCCCTAATCTTAAGGTGGAAAGAAGAGAGGTTGACTCCTGACTGCTTAAAAGCCGGGAGTTATGTAAAATCCCGTAGGCTCTCCAGATGTCATTTTCAAAAGCGTCTTTTTGGCGAAAGATTAAATTTTTCTGAGCTTTTTTCTCATAATTGATCAGTTGTTTCACCAGACTTTCCATCTGGTTAACAATCTCTTCTTCCTGTTTTCCCAGGGTTGCCCCATTGGAGACCTGGAAGATATTGCCTTTACTTTCGCTTCCTTCTCCATAAACTCCTCTTACCACAATTCCCAGTTTGGTGAGGGCAGGAAGAACTTTATGAATCTCTCTGGTGATGCTTAAAGCCGGAAGATGAACCATTACCGATGCCCGCATTCCCGTTCCTACGTTGGTGGGACAGGCAGTTAGATACCCGAAGTCTTCCGAGAAAGCAAAACCAATGCTCTCGTTTAATTCATCGTCCAGTTTATTCATCAGGAGCCAGCAATCTCTCAATTGCAGGCCTGATTCTAATACCTGGATGCGCAGATGGTCTTCTTCGTTAACCATAATGCTGACGGTTTCCCCCTCTCCGATGACGAGGAATCGCCCCGAGCCTGTTTTATATTGAGGGCTGATGAGATGGCGTTCTATCAGAAAATCTCGGTCTAAACTGCCGATTTTATCCATCTCTACAACCAGTGCATTCTTTAAAGCAAGATTCCCTTTTAAAAAAGGACGGATTTTTCCGGCAATTTCAAGCAGTTGTTTTTCCCCGGCCCGATGAGGAAAAGGAAAATTCTCCAGGTTCCTCGCCAGTCTGATGCGGGAAGAAAGGACAACCCCGTTTTTCGAATTTTTCATCCAGTTAGCCGTTTTAGCAACTAAATCATTCAATTGCATTTTGATTTTCTAACCACGAATTACGCGAATTAATCGAATTTAATCTAGAATAGATATATTATTTTGTTTTTTTACTTTTTTTAATTCGTGTAATTAGATAAATTCGTGGTTTCATTTGCTTTTTTCTATTTCTTTGATTTTATCGCGTAGTTTGGCGGCTTCTTCAAATTCTTCTTTAGCCACTGCTTCTTTTAATTGGCTTTGTAAAAGCTCAATATCGTATCCTTCTTTTCCTCTTTCCTTTTCTTTCCCTTTCTTTTTGGGGGATTTTCCGATATGTTTGCTGCTGCCATGAATCTTCTTTAAGAGAGGTTCCAGAGATTGATGAAAATAACGATAACACTGAGAACACCCTAAAAAACTGCTTTTTTTAAAATCAGAATAGGAAAGCCCGCAATTTTTACAGTTTGACTCTCTGGCTAAAGAGGGTAAAGATTCAGATTCCAACAATCCGCCCAAGAGATCAGCGAAAGAAAATGACGCCGGGAAATTAATCCCCTTTTTCTGGGCGCAATCCTCGCAAAGATGCAGTTCTGTGGCGAACCCGTTAATAATTTCCGTGTAATGAAAGGCTGCTTCTTTTCGGCCGCATTCTTCACAGAGCATATTCTCTCCCTTCACAAGTTACCAATTTTTTGAAACCAGCCCTTAGTTTTTGAGTCAAAGGGCCAACCTTGCCCTCCTTAATAATTCTTCCGTCAATTCTGGTTACCGGGATAATTTCGGCTGCCGTTCCGGTAAGGAAAACCTCATCGCCGCCGTAGAGGTCATCGCGGGTAAGCAGATTTTCTTTTACTGGTATTTTGAAAGATTGCGCTAATTCAATCACACTATTTCTGGTAATCCCTTCCAGAATGCCGGCTGAGGCTGGCGGGGTTTGAAGGGCTTCTTCTTTAACCATGAAGATATTATCTCCGGTGCATTCCGCCACATAGCCATCCTTGTTGAGCATAATTGCTTCCAATGCCCCGGCATTGGTTGCCTCGATTTTTGCCAAAATATTATTAAGGTAATTTAAGGATTTGACTGCCGGATTCAAAGTTTTAATGTCATTGCGCCGGGTAAACGCAGTTATGAGACTTAAACCCTTCTCATACAATTCTTCGGGATAGAGCTGGATTTTGCTGGCGATGATAAAGACGGTGGCAGAGGAACATTTAGCGGGATCCAAGCCTAAGTCACCCACTCCTCTGGTTGCGACCACCCGAATGTAAGCGTCTTTGAGGTTATTGGCGCGTAAAGTTTTTATAATTGCTTCCTCCAATTCCCCGCTGGATAAAGGGATTTTCAGAATAATGGATTTAGCGCTTCGGTAAAGTCTTTCCAGGTGTTCGGTTAATTTAAAAATCCGGCCATTATAACTGCGAATACCTTCAAAAACCCCATCCCCATAGAGAAGTCCGTGGTCAAAGACCGAAACCCTGGCTCCCTCTTTCGGAACAAGTTTCCCGTTTAACCAAATTTTCATATTTTCCATTCATTATACCTCATTTGACTAAACCCTGCAAAATAATGTTAGCGTGGGAGATCCGCCAATCCTTCTGGGCGGATCGATAGAAAGTGCCGGGAGAGGGGTGCTAATGCGACGAATAAGGAACATTGCTTAGCACGCCCGCCGAGATGTCCCAAAGGGATCCCTTCGGGATGAGGCGGGCTGGAAGTCCCGACCCATTTTTCCCCTTGAGCAGGTCTGGAGGGACTCGGCGCCTCCACTCCGTTCCGGTCGGCCCCCCGCCTATTTCGTTACTCTTATTCATCGTAACTCATAAACAGGGTCTCCTCGTCCGCCAAAGAACTCTGGCGGATTCGTCGGTCAGGGTGCTCACCGACTCGCA
>Ga0210009_1002833_pt1 | contig 11980 bp, 16 predicted proteins | sample CryGeyCG2114_065_FD_185457 | JGI IMG/M metagenome (GOLD analysis project Ga0210009, IMG submission 185457) | Groundwater microbial communities from aquifer - Crystal Geyser CG12_big_fil_rev_8/21/14_0.65 (SPAdes) (version 2) | ecosystem: Environmental > Aquatic > Deep subsurface > Groundwater ... | reverse complement strand
CAGGTTTTGTCGGTTTCTCAGGAACGTGTACTTGTGTCCCTTCAATTCTTCATGCTCAATCCGTTCAACCCTGCGCACCTTATCCATGGCCTCATTCAATAATTTGACGACATGAAATCGGTCAAATAAAGTGAACCCTGTAGTCAAGACAGTTATGTACTGAGTTTAAGCTGTGCACTCGACTTCACTTGCAGCTGGATGGCGCTGACCCGGTTTTGCCTGTGCTTTACCTGCTGTTTTTAAATTGCTTATTGGTGCTTGTTGCGTTTCTGTTTCTGATTTTTCGTTTTTCTTTGCGCGTGGATATTTATCCAGAATCATTGCTCCTCCGCCTATTGCGGTTCGATACACAACATCAGGTGTCTTGTTTTCCAGCGACTGGTGCGGTCGTCTGTCGTTGTAAAAGTCAAAATATTCCGTCAGGCCGATCATCAATTCACCCACTGTGGCGTAGCCCTTCAAATACACGTCCTCATATTTGACGCTGCGCCACAGACGCTCGACAAAGATGTTGTCAAACGCTCGTCCGCGCCCATCCATACTGATGACGATAATCCAGGCTTGCCGCATCACGGAAGGCTCATCCCAGACTTTTTTTCATTCAGCAACTTGGCTGCTTCATCGCCTTAGTTGCGTGGGAAGCCCCCTGCGGGCTTGAGCCAGTCCAGTTCCATCTTCAACTTGCCAATTTCGCTGTACAACAATTCAGGTTCCTTATGGGCGGCCAACGGCTTCGGGCCGCGCTTCCCCTCAAACAAGGTCTTGGCCTGCTCCTGAATTTCCTTCTTCCACAAACCGACTTGCGCCGGATGAACTCCGTACTCCAGACCGATCTCGTTGACCGTCCTCGTCCCTCGAATTACCTCAAGACCGATCTTTGCCTTGAGTTCAGGTGTATGAAACTGCCGCTGCTTTGATTCGCTCATTTTGCATGTTCCCTATGACAGCGCACAGCTTAAACCATTGTCTGAAAATCGGGAGCCACTATAGTTTCACCCATCACTGCGAAATACTCGAAACCGGCAACGATTCTTACTGCTTCAAACAGCGCAAAAATCGCTCTCATCCCGCCGAAAAAGTGGAAACAATTGGATGCTGACTCGTGGAAAGTATTGGACGCTGATTGATAGATTGACAACAGAACGTTCGTTCACTACGATGAAGGCTATCTCTACTGGCCGATTGTCATGTCTTCTTCATTGCATCAATTCATCATTGCAGCGGCGATCGTTACGCCATTTGCTCATATTCCTTTATTCGCTCATAAGGTCGAGGCTGGATTCCCGTCCCCGGCCGATGACTACATTGAAGGCCGGCTAAGTTTGGATGAGCACTTGATTCAGCACCGGGATGCTACTTTTTTCGTGCGCGCCAAGGGGCATAGCATGATGGGGGCGGGCATTTTTGATGGTGACTTGCTGGTGGTGGACAGGTCGCTGACACCAGCCTCCGGGGATATTGTGATTGCTGTCCTTGATGCCGAACTTACCGTTAAACGCCTCGTCTGGCGCGATGGTTTGGTTATTCTTAAGCCTGAAAATCCCGATTTTCAAGAAATGGTACTCAAGGATGGGCAGGAGTTGCAGGTCTGGGGGGTGGTGACCTCCACGACCAAGAAGTTTAATTAGTCGCTGCTATGCCAATCGCGCTGGTTGATTGCAATAATTTTTATGTTTCATGTGAACGGGCCTTTAATCCTGAACTGGAGGGGAAGCCCGTAGTCGTTCTTTCCAATAATGACGGCTGTGCTGTGGCGCGTTCCAATGAGGTGAAGGCATTGGGCGTTAAAATGGCAGAGCCCTGGTTCAAGATGGAGCAACTGGCGAAACGGCACGGCATTATCGCGCTCTCCAGCAATTACGCGCTGTACGGCGATTTATCGGCACGCGTGATGTCGCTACTATCCACGTTTTCTCCCAAGCAGGAAATTTATAGCATTGATGAGTGCTTCCTTGACCTTGATGGTTTTGATTTGCAGTCGTTAGTGGCTTATGGTCAAACCATACGGCGTACCATTAAGCAGTATGTCGGGATTCCCGTTTGTGTCGGCATAGCAGAGACCAAGACATTAGCGAAGCTGGCTAATCATTGTGCAAAGAAGCGATTGGCAGGACGTGACGGCGTATGTGATTTCGGTCGGTATAGCGATACTCAGCTCAGTAAATTATTTGCAACCATACCGGTTAATGATGTTTGGGGGGTGGGTCGTAAAATCAGCCAGTCACTTATCGCAATGAAGATCGAGACCGTAGAGGATTTGCGAACGGCGAATCAAACCAGAATGCGACAGCAGTTTTCCATTGTGGTTGAACGAACGGTCAAAGAACTCAACGGTATTTCCTGCATTGAGCTTGATGGCACGGATACGCCCAGGCAGCAAATTATGGTATCGCGCTCATTTGGTCAGGAGGTATCCAACTTTGACGACCTGGCTGAGTCCATCGCTTATTTTGCCTCGACTGCGGCAGAAAAGTTACGGAAGGATGGTTCGGTTGCAACCAGTCTGTGCGTCTTTATCCAGACCAACCCATTTAAGGATAAATCACCTCAGTATCAGCGTTCGCTTATTGTTCCAATGGGTGAGCCTACTGGCGATTCTATAAAGCTGGTCAATGCTGCCATACAGGGTCTGAGGGTAATTTATCGGGTCGGTTACAGCTACAAAAAGAGCGGTGTGCTGCTGATGGGGTTGCAATCCCGGGATGCAATTCAAGCCTCACTGTTTGATGATGCTGCAGAGCAAGACAAGTCCAGCAAGCTGATGACGTTAATGGATACCGTCAATCAGCGCATGGGTAAAGGCAGTGTGACCATAGCCGCTTCAGGTACAAAACGGCGGTGGTCAATGCGTCGAGACAGTAAATCACCCGATTACACGACGGCCTGGGATGAGTTGCCGATAGCAAGGTGAGTACGAGGGAATCATCGGCTTCAGGTTGCGCGCACGCATTTAGCCCGCGCGCAAAAACTGCTGCCGCCCCGTTGCTGTTCTAAACCGCATGATGAGCGCTGGATGACCCAAGTCCGTCCGCCGTTTGCAAATGGCTTCATAAGGCAAGCTGGGGGTAGGGGTAACTTCGTATTTTTACGCATCCGTGCAACAACGCCCGCCCGGAGAGTTGCAGCGCATAACCTATTGATTTATTTATATATTTATAAAATAAATTAGGCCTATATCAATATAGGCCTAATTTTTATGGTGGTGCTGGAGAGAGGAATCGAACCTCCGACCTACGCGTTACGAGTGCCTAATTTACACTCAACATTTCCTTTAATATACAATCAACTTGCGATGGGATTCAATGTTAAAAAGTCTTTTTTGGCACAATTCTGGCACAGTGAATTAAAAAGGATATTGGAATGAAGAAGTTAGGGTTGAATATTGATCACGTGGCCACCTTGCGCCAGGCGCGTGGCGCGCGTTATCCCAATGTGCTGCGCGCCGCGCTGATTTGCGAAGAAGCGGGTGCGGATGCAATTACCCTGCATCTGCGCGAGGACCGTCGCCACATTCAGGATAGAGATGTGGAAGTGCTGCGCGACATGCTGCAAACCCGCATGAATCTGGAATGTGCGGTCACCGAGGAAATGATCGCCAACGCGCTGCGCATCAAGCCGCATGACTTGTGTCTGGTGCCGGAACGCCGCGAAGAGCTGACTACCGAAGGGGGCTTGGATGTGCTGCGTTATTTTGAGGTGGTCAAATCGGCTTGTGAGCGTTGCCGTGATGCGGGTATCCGCGTGTCGCTGTTCATAGACCCGGACAACAAACAGATAGAGGCGGCGGTGCGCGCCGGTGCGCCTTTGATCGAGCTGCACACGGGTAAATACGCCGATGCCGACAGCGTACCCGCACATGACTTCGAGCTGGAACGCATTCGCACGGCAGCGGAATACGCCCATGCGCTGGGTCTGCAAGTCAATGCCGGACACGGCTTGCACTACCACAACGTACAGGACATCGTCACCATTCCGCAGATTGTCGAGCTCAACATCGGCCACGCTATTATCGCCGAATCGCTGTTTATCGGTCTGGAGGCGGCGGTACGCAAGATGAAAGATTTGGTGGCATCGCTGCCCGTCTGACATGATCTTCGGCATCGGTACGGACATCGTTGAATACGCGCGCATCGAGGCGATGTGGCAGCGCCACGGCGTGCGTCTGGCGGAACGGATATTGAGTGCGCAGGAGTTGCCGGAATGCTTGTCACACCCCAATCCGGCGCGTTTTTTGGCGAAACGCTTCGCCGCCAAGGAAGCCTTCGCCAAGGCGGTAGGAAGCGGCTTACGCCATCCGGTATCGTTGCGCCGTATCCGTGTTACGCATGACGGTCTGGGTAAGCCCATGTTGCAATTTGACCCGGAATTACGCACCTATCTGGCACAACTTGGGGTTAGCGGACACCACTTGTCCATCAGCGATGAGCGCAATATGATTGTCGCGTTTGTGGTGCTGGAAACCTATTGATTGAAAGGGCGGTTTGAATGTTGTAACCGGGGTCAATCATCGGTAACTTTTTCAAAGGGCACTTTCGTGATGAGTAATAAAATGGCTCCCTCGGTCAAGACAATAATGTGTCGAGTTTAAGAGGGTCGCCTATTTCATGCGGCGGAACGGCGCTGCCCCAGTTTTTTGTCACCCGCGCCAAGCGTGGCATGAATGTCCGTCGCGTGTAGCTAGACCGATTTGTCTATGTATTTTGGTCTATTGACCGCCATTGAGAACACGCTGATAATTCGGCGTGCGGGCTGCTCTCTACTGAAACATTCGTTGTACGTCCGCTCATCTTTCGACTTTTAGCAAGGAGAACAGAATGAAAATGGAAGCAATACGCACGATTGCCAAGTCACTCGACATTCATCCCGGCAATCTTTCAAAAACAAAACTGATTAAAGCGATTCAATCCGAAGAGGGGAATTTTGATTGCTATGCCACCGCTTACGATGGGGTATGCGATCAGACCGACTGTCTTTGGCGCGAAGACTGTTTTGAATCATCCAAATAAGGAGAAAAATCATGAACTTGGTCAGATGGAATCCCTTCAGCGAACTGGAAGAAGTATCCAACCGCCTGAATCAACTCTTCAGACACACGCCTGTCCGCAGCGAATCCGGCAGTGAAATGCTGGCCGTAGCGGACTGGATGCCGTCGGTGGACATCAGCGAAACGGATGCCGCCTATTTGGTCAAGGGCGAAATTCCCGGTGTCAACAAGGAGGATGTCAAAGTTACCGTGCAGGACGGTATGCTCACCATACAAGGTGAACGCAAACAGGAAAAAGAAGAAAAGGGTAAGAAGTTCCACCGTGTCGAGTGTTCCTACGGCAGTTTTGTGCGCAGTTTCAGGGTACCCGATGATGCCGATCAAAACGCGGTAAAAGCGGAGTTCAAGGACGGCATGTTAAACGTCACGCTACCTAAGACCCAGAAGGCCGAGGAAGCCAAGGCAATCAACGTGCCTGTGTCTTGAAACCACAGTCTCCCCTGCCACCGGGCGGGGGAGCGTTTCGCAACTACCTGAGGAGATGAACATGAAAAATCAATCACAGCTTTCCGGCTTTCACCCCGTCCGGCCCCACCAGTTATTTCAGGAAGAGGTTCATGACAGCTACAAAACCAAGGGAAAATTACCCGAGCCGACGGTCTGTCCTGACTGCGGTGCGGTATTCCACGAGGGGCGCTGGCAGTGGTTGACCGCTCCTGTGGGCGCGCATCAGGCAAGCTGTCCGGCCTGCCACCGGATACGCGATCATTTTCCGGCAGGCTATGTCACGTTGACCGGGACTTTTTTTCCGGCACACGAGCAGGAAATTCTGCATCTGATCCAACATCTGGCAGAGCAGGAAAAGTCCGAGCATCCATTGCAGCGCATCATGGCTATCGAAAAAACCGCGCAGGGCAGCCTGATAACGACGACCGACATCCATCTGGCGCGCGGTATCGGCGAGGCGTTGCACCATGCCTATCAAGGCGAACTGGAATTTCACTACAACCCCGAACAGCTTCTATTGCGCGTAAATTGGGTGCGCTGAATCCGTATGAAACAAGCCAGCGGGAAGACATCACATCTGCACTGGCACTTTTTGGTCGGCATCGCCGACCGGTTTGTCTGATGCGGCCTGCCCATTTTTTTCGGGGAAATAAATGCAATTCAAGGACTACTACAAAATCATGGGGGTTGCGCGCGATGCAACTCAGGACGAAATCAAGCGGGCATACCGCCAACTGGCGCGCAAATACCACCCCGATGTCAGCAAGGAATCCGGCGCCGAAGAACGTTTCAAGGAAGTCGGCGAAGCCTACGAGGTTCTGAAGGATGCCGAGAAGCGCGCGGCTTACGACCAGTTGGGTGCCAACTGGAAAACGGGGCAGGATTTCCGCCCTCCACCCGACTGGGATGCCGGTTTTGAATTTTCCGGTGCCGGTGCCACGGATGGCAATGCGGCGGAGTTCAGCGACTTTTTCTCCTCGCTGTTCGGTCAGGGTTTCAATGCCCGCCACGCTGGTGGCGCGGCGCATCAGACTCATGGCGAAGACCGTCATGCCAAAATACTGATTGATGTGGAAGATGCTTACAACGGTAATACCCTGACCCTCACGCTTCAGTCGCCCGAGGTTGACATGAGCGGACACCTGTCCATGCGCGAACACAAGCTGAATGTGACTATTCCGCGCGGCATACACGCCGGACAACATATCCGGCTGACGGGACAGGGCGTGCAAGCTGTCGGGCAGGGCAAACCGGGCGACCTGTACCTGGAAGTCGAGTTCCGTGCGCATCCGTTTTACCGTGTCGAACAACGTGACATTTATCTCGACTTACCCCTCGCCCCCTGGGAGGCCGCGCTGGGCGCGACCGTAAAAGTTCCCACGCCGTCTGGAAACGTCGAGCTCAAAGTACCGGCAAATTCCGTGACGGGTGGCAGGCTGCGGCTGAAAGGTCGGGGCATTCCGGGCAGCACGCCGGGCGATTTTTACGTCATTCTGCAAATCGTTTTGCCGCCCGCCGACAGCGAAACGACTCAAGCGCACTACCGCAATCTGGCCAAGCAGTTTCAAACCTTTAACCCGCGTAGCAAACTGGGAGTGTGAACATGGATAGCGAAGCAATGCGCCAACCACTGAGCGGCCTCGTCATGGAAGCGCAAACCGCGCTAACCCTGAGCGAAATTTGCGCCATTTGCGCGGTGCATACTGAACGCATCATCGAACTGGTCGAAGAAGGCATCCTGATCCCCATAGGGCGCGAGCGGCAAAATTGGCGTTTCACCGGCAAGCATATCCGGCGCGCCAGCGTGGCATTGCGCCTACAACGCGATTTGGGCATCAACCTCGCCGGCGTGGCACTGGCACTGCAATTGCTGGACGAGGTGGAGACCCTGCGTGCGCAACTCAGTGCCATGGACGAATGATTGACAGACAATGAAGGCAGAAAAATGACCACCGTAACTATTCCGGCCGATGCGGTCTGGCTTGATGGCGATCTGATCGTGCCACCGTCCGCGCATGGCGTGGTGCTGTTCGCCCACGGCAGCGGCAGCAGCCGCTTCAGCCCGCGCAACACATATGTTGCCGAAGTGCTGCAACGGCGCGGCATCGCCACGCTGCTGTTCGACCTGCTGACAAGTGGAGAAGATCAGGATTACGAAGCGCGTTTCGATATCGCGCTGCTCACGCGCCGCCTGCTTGCCGCCACGGTGTGGTTGCAGGGCAGCCCCGAGACACAAGCCTTGCAACTGGGCTATTTTGGTGCCAGCACTGGCGCGGCAGCCGCGTTGCAGGCCGCCGCCAATATGGGCGACAAGATTAGCGCGGTGGTATCGCGCGGGGGTCGCCCCGACCTTGCCGGAGTACCTGCCCTGAGCCGCGTGAGCGCGCCGACCTTACTGATCGTGGGCGACGCGGATTATGGTGTGATCGAATTAAATCAGCAGGCATATGCGCTACTGAATTGCGAAAAAAAATTGACGCTGATACCCGGTGCGACTCATTTGTTCGAGGAACCCGGCACGCTGCGGCAGGCAGCTCACAGCGCGGCGGACTGGTTCGCGCAATATCTACAAACGAGTACGACTACTCCCTGAGCAGCGCGATCACTTCCTCGTCGCTCACCTGCGGGAAGGACTGGTAGAACTGACCTACCGCATAAAACGTCTCAGGCGCGTCCAGACACACCACTTCATCGGCATAGGGCGATACTTTTCTCAGTGTGTCGGGCGGTGCAACCGGCACGGCGCAGACGAGTTTTTGCGGATGTCTGGCACGCAGTGCATGGAGTGCGGCGATCATGGTAGAACCTGTGGCCAGTCCATCGTCCACCACGATGACGATGCGCCCTGCGGGGTCGTGTGGTGGCCGCACCGGGGTATAGCTGGCGCGCCGCGCGCGCATCACTTCAAGCTGCAAGGTTTTTTCGTTCTCGATATATTGCGAACTCCCCGCCACCCTTCCCGCATAATCGGCGAGGTAAGTCCAACCGGTCTCATCCACCGCGCCCAGGGCGAATTCCGGATTATCCGGGGCGCGCAGCTTGCGCACCAGCACCACGTCCAGTTCACCCTCCAGCGCTTTGGCAATAATTCTGGCCATCGGCACTGCACCACGCGGAATCGCCAGCACCAGCGGATGTTGTCCACGATATTGTTCGAGTGCTTCCGTTAACTGGTACGCGGCATCCTTACGATCTCGAAACATGATATTTCTCCTCTTTGGATAAAAAGGCAGTATACAACTGACCGTTCAGCGCGAATGCTTGCGCGTCTCTTTCAGATGTTTGGATGCCTGCCAACCCCTTTAACCTAGAAACGGCAGTTGGACGGGTTGGAGTGTGCGATTTTTGGGGTGCAGTGCAAGGCGCAACGACGCGGAATGGTTGTTCCATTCCAAGGAGTTGCAACGCCGCAATGTGCCCCACAAATTGTGCAATCCGGATCAAAGCGAACTCACCTGATAGGCGAACGTATTTTTTTCAAAAAACAGCAATAAAATCATTGAATTATAAACAAGGCAAAGCGGTCAGCCGCCGTTTTTAGGTTTAAGTCGAGATGACGAATCAATCCGTGTTGCCCTGATTCTCAATTCGTGCCAGCACAGTCTGCACTAATTGCATGGCGCGTTGTTCGGTCGCCGCCTCGCAATAGCAGCGCAGTTCGGGGGCGTTGCCGGAGGGGCGCAGGTGGACGATTTCTCCGTTGTCGAAGGTGATGCGCAGCCCGTCGGTGGTGTCGCAATCTGTGGGCAGGCCTTGGTCGGGCGTCAAGTAATGATGCAATGCCTCTGCATTGTTGCCCAGTTCCTGTATCAACTGGCGGCTGGCGGCGACCGGGAATTCCTGCAAGCGGTCGCTGGCGGTGTAGCGTTTGGGTAAATCTTTCATTAAATCAGATACTTTTCCGTTGGCTTCGCGCGCTGCTGCCAGCACGGCCAAGGCGGGCAGGACGGCATCGCGAGTGGGCAGGGGGGCGAGAGGCTTGCCTTGATGTGTAAAGCGTGAGCCGACCAGAAAGCCGCCGTTGGCCTCGAAGCCGACGACACCGTCATCCACACCTAAGGCTTGCTGCATTCCGGCAATGACGTAGGGCGAGCCTATGCGGGTGCGCGCGACGTTGGCAAATGCGCCGCACAGCTCGATGGCGGTGTTGCAACTGACGGGTACGACCACTGTCTTTGCCCCCAGATAGCGTGCGCAGATCAAGCCGACGATGTCGCCGCGCAGCCATGCGCCGGTTTCATCGGAAATCAGCGGCCTGTCGCCGTCGCCGTCGGTCGAGAGAATGGCATCGAAGGCGTGTTGTGTCGCCCAGTCTTTGCCCTTTTGAATATCAAGCGCCGTGACGGCTTCGGTATCAATGGGGACGAATTCTTCGGTGCGTCCCAGCGAGGTGACTTTTGCGCCCAAGGCTTCCAGTAGGGTACGCAACCCGTCGCGCGCCACGCTGGAATGCTCGTACAGGCCTAAACGCAGGCCTTTGAAATACTGCGCGGGGAAAAAGTTGAGATAACGCTGCAGGTATTGTTCGAGCGCGGCGGGATTGACGGCGGGCAGTTCGCCGCTGGTTTGACCTATTTCCACGACAGCATCGCTGATGGCCAGTTCATCGGACTTGGTGATTTCGCCGTCGGGGCGATAAAACTTGATGCCGTTGCGGTCGAACGGGATGTGGCTACCCGTCACCATAATGGCGGGGATGGTTTCGTTTTGCGCATACAGCGCGAGAGCCGGGGTAGGCAGCGCGCCGCAATAATCCACTTGGATGCCCTGTTCGCGTAGTGCTGCCGCACAGGCTGCCGCGATGCGCGGGCTGCTGGGGCGCAGGTCAAGCCCTAGCGCGACGCGGTTCACGTTGAAAGATTGACGCATTACAGTCAGGAAGGCGGCCGTATAGGCGGCGCAAACTTCATCGCTCATCGCGTTCACCAGTCCGCGCGCGCCGCTGGTGCCAAAGGTTACGCCGCTGCTGCTCATGACTTCACTAATTTTCAATTTTTTCAATTACTTATCTCCTTTGTTGTCGGTCATTGCAGCGGTGTTTCAGTTGGCGGGCATTTTAGCGCGTTGCAGGGCTGTGTTCGCGGTGTTTTTCAGTGCTATAGTTCGCGCCATTGAATTAACCCGAAGGAATGATGATGCGTATTTTATGGATGTTTATGCTCACCCTGCTGTTGAGTGGTTGTGGCTACAACACTTTTCAGACGAACGATGAGCAGATCAAGGCGAGTTGGGCGGAAGTGCTGAACCAGTACCAGCGCCGTGCCGATCTGATCCCCAACCTGGTCAATACGGTTAAAGGCTATGCCGGGCATGAAAAAGAAGTGCTGCTGGGTGTCACCGAGGCGCGCGCCAAAGTCGGCGGCATACAGGCTACGCCGGAACTGATCAACGACCCGCAAGCCTTCGCCAGGTTTCAGGCCGCACAAGGCGAATTGACTTCAGCCTTGAGCCGCCTGCTGGTGGTGACGGAAAATTACCCGCAACTCAAAGCCGACCAGAATTTCCGCGATCTTCAGGCGCAACTGGAAGGCACGGAAAACCGCGTCACCGTGGCGCGCAACCGCTACATCAAGGCGGTGCAGGAATACAACATCGCGGTGCGCTCCTTCCCCAGCAACCTGACCGCGATGCTGTTTGGTTACACCGTCAAGCCTTCGTTTACGGTAGAGAACGAACAGGCGATTTCTCATGCGCCGGTGGTTGATTTCAACGCTCCGCAACCTGCCGCAAAATGAAAACGCTGGGGGCGCTGCTGCTCGCGCTGCTGCTGATTGGGGCGGCACAGGCCGAGGTGGCTGTGCCGCCGCCCACCCAGCGCGTCACCGATCTGACCGCCACGCTGGATGCGGGGCAGACGCAGTCGCTTGAAGCGCGCCTCGCGGCTTTTGAGCAACAGAAGGGCGCGCAGTTGGCGGTATTGATCGTGCCGACCACCCAGCCGGAAACCATCGAGCAATATGGCCTGCGCGTGGTCGAGGCGTGGAAGCTGGGGCGCAAAGGGGTGGACGATGGCGTGTTGTTGCTGGTGGCAAAAGATGATCGCGCCTTGCGCATCGAGGTGGGCTATGGGCTGGAAGGCGCATTGAACGATGCCACGGCCAACCGTATCGTCGAGGAAATCATCGTGCCGCATTTCAAAAGCGGCGAGTTTTATTCAGGAATTGAGGCGGGCATCGCCGCCATCATCAAGGTCATCGAGGGTGAACCCTTGCCGCCGCCCAAAAGATTGAGCGTCGCTGCGGGGCAGGACATGCAGTCTTTGATGTTCATCGGGTTTGTGATCGTGGTCGCGGTGGGGGGAATGTTGCGCGCCATGCTGGGGAGAGTTCCTGCCGCCTTACTGCTAGGCGGCGTGCTGGGCGGGCTGGCCTGGTTGCTGCTTGCTTCCGCCTTAATCGCTCTGTTGGCAGGTCTGGCGGCATTCGTGTTTGTGTTGCTGGGTGGAATAGGGCGAGGCATGGGCGGCGGAGGCTTCGGCGGAGGTGGGGG
>Ga0210009_1002832_pt1 | contig 11982 bp, 11 predicted proteins | sample CryGeyCG2114_065_FD_185457 | JGI IMG/M metagenome (GOLD analysis project Ga0210009, IMG submission 185457) | Groundwater microbial communities from aquifer - Crystal Geyser CG12_big_fil_rev_8/21/14_0.65 (SPAdes) (version 2) | ecosystem: Environmental > Aquatic > Deep subsurface > Groundwater ... | reverse complement strand
GAGATATTACTGAGAAAAAACGCGTTCAGGAAATAATTAAACAATCAGAAGAAAAGTATAGAAATATTACTGATAATATTGATGACTTCCTTTACACTTACGAAAATATAAATAATAATTTAAGGCTTGTATTTTATACGAGTTCAGTTGAAAAAATTACTCATTACTCACAAGAAGAATTTTTAACAGACGCAAAAATGTTGATGAGAATAATTCATCCTAATGATTTTGCGCATGTTAAAACCAAACTTAAAAATTTATTCCAGAGCAGAATACAAATGTCAGGTGAAGTTGAATTTAGAATTATAAGTAAACTTGGCAATGTAGTTTGGGTTAGAAACAAACTAAACATTATAAGAAATTCAAATGGTAAAATTCAAAAATTATATGGATTAGTAAGCGATATTTCTTTGAGAAAGAAAGCAGAAATTGAATTGAAAAAATCAAGTGATAAACTGATAAAATTAAATGAAACTAAGGATAAATTTATATCAATAATTTCGCACGACCTTAGAACACCTTTTAGTTCTGTGGTTGGTTTTACTGATCTACTTTTAAACGATAATGAATTAAAGGAAGGAGAAAAAAGGCAGTACATTAAATATATACAAGACTCAGCTAATACAATGTTGTCTTTAGTTAACTCATTACTGGATTGGACAAGACTACAAACCGGAAGAGTAAGATTTGAACCTGACAGATTCCAAATTAAAGATATAATTGATTCATCAATTAACTTAATGGCCGGTGTTGCAGTACAAAAAAACATTAAATTAAATTCAACCATTGAAGATGAAACAACAGTATTTGTTGATAAAGATCTTGTTCAACAAGTATTTAATAATTTACTTTCTAATGCAATAAAATTTACTAATGACGGTGGTAAAATAATTATTTCCAAACGTTCTTTCGATAAATCCAGATTTATTGAATTTTCAATAAAGGATAACGGTATTGGAATTAAAGAAGAAAATTTAGATAAATTATTTAATGTAGATGCAAAATATACTTCAGAAGGAACCAAAGGAGAAAAAGGAAGTGGGCTTGGACTTTCACTTGTAAAAGAGATAATTGAAAAACACGGCGGCGAAATTAGAGTAGAAAGTGTTTACGGAAAAGGAACCGAATTTTTATTTACTTTACCTGTTGCATCGGATAATATTTTATATGTTGATAATAATAAAACAGATTCAATTCTATATTCAAAAATTCTGAATAACATTTCACCTGAATACAAAGTAACTCTGGCAAAAAACGGAAAAGAAGCTTTAGAATTAATTCAAAACAATACTCCTGCCCTTGTAATTACTGAAAATGATATGCCTGAAATGAACGGCTATAATTTAATTAATGAAGTAAATAAATCGGAGATAAAGATTAAACCGCCATTTATAGTGCTAAGCGGAAATATTGATAAATCAGCAATACACGATTATGAAGAATTAGGTTTGTCTTATATTTTTAAGAAACCTGTAAATATTAGGGAATTAAAATCTGCAATTGAAAAATCTCTTTCTGAAGTACTTAGACAGATTTAATTTAAAATCTTACCATCTACAACGGGTGTTACACATACCAGCGGTTTTTCAGGAACATCAAAGCTAGAAAAAATATTTTCAAACAATTCAAAATGTCTTCCTTTTTTTTCTAATTTATAAAATTTATTATAATTCATAAATCTGCCTTTATTGTCACAAGGAGCCTCAAATTGATATGAATTACTAAAATCCGATTCAACTTTACTTTTTAGGAATTCAATTTTTTCGTTGTCTGTTCCCTCTTTTTTATAACTCACCACTCTAAATTCTTTAACTAAATTATCATTAATGATCAGATAAATATTTAATATTATTTCAGGCATTTTCTTTTTCTGATTTATTATGTAAAGCAAAATAGAATAAAGAAAAAGCAAAGAAAAATGCTGATTTACACATCACACTAACAATAGTTGTTACAAGTCTTCCGTCACCAAATAATTTTAAAATAAAGGCAACAATAACGGGAAAAGACATTACAAGAAATCCTACTAATAAAATTATTAGTTCAGCTTTTCTCTTTTTTAAGGTCTCTTTAAATAATATTATGATGGAAATAATTACCGGAACATAATAAAAAAAACCGTACAGATCTCCGTACGGATATTTATAAATTGAATACAATGAAGTGCATTCAATTAATTTAAAAACATTTATGTTAAAAACATAAAATATTGTAAAGAAAACCGGAGGAAGAAATATCAAATTAATATACTTGTTTTGAACACCCTTTAAATTAAGAATGAACAGAAGTGCTAATGGAGGTAAAAATGATATTGCAGAAAAAGCTATATAAATTATCCATGTATTATTAGGTGCTGCTCTGCAGATTGTAAATTCTAATAACTGATATAGCATTAAAATGAAAATCAGAATTTCAGCTATTTTATTTAACTTATTTTTTTGTGCAAAAATTAATAAGTTAATAAGAAATAGTAATTCCACACACGCTATTAATAGCGAAAGCATTCCATTCCAATTCAATATTTTGGTCCTTTAATTTAGTGGAACTAGGTTTTATAATTCTACAATTTTAACAATTTCTATCAATTCTCCCCACATATGAACGCTGACTTGATTTTCACTTACTTTATATTCAAAGGATACTCTTAAACTATCTCTTTTGAAATTATCGGGTAAATTTTGAGGATCGTAATGTTTTCCGTTATCTCCAATAATTCCATAAAATCCACCTTCTAAGTTTAGATATATAACAGTTCCTTTTTGAACTTGAATATCTTCACTGCAAAGAAATCCGGTTAAAAGAAAAAGTGAAAATATTGAAATTGAAATCAACTTTTTCATTTTAATTCTCTTCTTACTTTTTCGGACCTATCATTTTTTCTGGTCTGACTACCTCATCAAATTTTTCTGCAGTTAAAAGACCTAAACTAACTGCAGCTTCTTTTAAGGTTGTATTTTCTTTAAAAGCTTTTTTAGCTACCTTCGCAGCATTGTCATAACCTATAACAGTATTTAAGGCAGTAACAAGCATTAAAGAATTTGTTAAATTCTTTTTAACATTTTCTTGATTTGCTTCAATTCCAACTATGCAATTATCGGTAAAGCTTTCGCAGGCATCTGCAATCAATCTGACTGATTGGAGAGTGTTATAAATAATAACAGGTTTAAAAACATTAAGTTCAAAGTTTCCGCTTGCACCTGAAAAATTTATAGTAGTATCGTTACCAAAAACTTGAGCACAAACCATTGTCATTGCTTCTGATTGTGTTGGATTAACCTTGCCGGGCATAATTGAACTACCCGGCTCATTTTCAGGTAAATGTAATTCCCCTATTCCACATCTTGGACCTGAGCCAAGCCATCTAACATCATTTGCAATTTTCATAAGTGATGCTGCAAGTGTTTTAAGTACTCCACTGAATTCAACAAATGCATCGTGAGCTGCAAGTCCTTCAAATTTATTTCTGCCTGTTACAAAAGGTTTACCTGTAATTTCCGAAATTTTCTTAGCTGATTTAACAGCAAAATCCGGGTGTGTGTTTAACCCGGTTCCGACAGCAGTTCCGCCTAAAGCTAATTCATAAAGTCTTGGCAATGTTCCATTTATTCTTTCCAATCCATTAGTTAATTGCTGAACATAGCCCGAAAATTCCTGGCCCAATGTAAGCGGGGTTGCATCCATCAAATGGGTTCTTCCGATTTTAATAATGTCTTTAAATTCTTTTGCTTTCTTATCTAAAGCATCTCTTAATTTTGTTACCATAGGAATAAGTCTTCTATGAATTTCCTCTATGGTTGCAATGTGCATTGCGGTCGGGAAAGTATCATTTGAAGATTGAGCTTTGTTTACATCATCATTCGGATGAATTGGTTTTTTGCTTCCGATCTCACCACCTGCTAATTCGATTGCTCTGTTGGAAATAACCTCGTTTGAATTCATATTTGTTTGCGTTCCGCTGCCTGTCTGCCATACTACTAATGGAAAATGTTCATCTAATTTTCCTTCTATTACTTCATCTGCAGCTTTAACAATTAGATCTGCTTTATCTTTTGGCAAAGTTCCCAATTCTTGATTTGTAAGTGCCGCGGCTTTTTTAAGAATGCCTAAAGCTCTGATTAATTCTCTTGGAAATCTTTCTCCGCCTATTTTAAAATTCATTAGCGAACGAGCTGTTTGTGCTCCGTAATATTTATCTGAGGGTACTTCAATTTTACCCATACTATCTGTTTCTATTCTTGTTTTCATTTTTTAATTCTCCCTTAATTTCCTTATTAATTATTTTTAAATAAAAAAAATTTAATTATTTAATTTACAATATTTTCGAACCATTTTTTAGGCAATAAAGAAATTGACTTTGATAATTATAATCTTAATTTAAGATATATTGTTAATTAGTGAAAATTAATGGGGAGGAAAGAAAATGAATGAAGTAATAAAACAAACAAGCAGTGATGAACTTCTTTCTTCAGGCAAATTACACAAAGCACATTTATATATTAAGTCGAGACATAAAAATCTGACTAAAGAAAAGAAGAAAAAATTATTTTTGCCCTGCATAACAATTTCAAGAGAAACGGGCGCGGGTTCAAAAGATGTATCAAATTATCTTCTAAAATATATTGAAGAAAATAAAATATTTTCATCACAAAAATGGGCTGTTTTTGATCAAAATTTAATTGAAAAGGTATTGGAACACCATAACCTGCCTAAGAGATTGGCAGAATTGATGAGTGAAAAAAAACATTCTGACATAAAATCATATATAACAGAATTATTCAGCAATCAACCTGCATCCTGGACTTTGGTACAAAAAACTATGGCAACAATATTGCAATTAGCAGAAGCAGGTAATTCAATTATTATTGGTAGAGGTGGTAGTATAATCACAGCAAATTTAAAGAATACTTTACATATAAGATTAGTTGCCAATCTTCAAGACAGAGTAAAAAGGATACAAAGTGTTTTAAATTTTACAAGAGAAGAAGCAAAAATATATATAATTAAAAAAGATTCGGATAGGAAAAAATATATTAAAACTTATTTCAACAAGGACATAACCGATCCACAACTTTACCATTTAATACTTAATACAAGTATTTGTACTTGTAAACAAGCAGGTGAATTGATAGGCAAATTAGTTGAAATTTATTTTGAAAAATATATTACTCAACGCGCATAACCGGGTAAACATTTAAATGATCATCAGCATAAGGTGAACGTTCGTAAAAGAAATTTAATCTTTGTCTTTGACTTTCTCTGAATTTTTTATCTTCTGCTAATTTCTTTTCAAACTCAATTTTTAATTCGGGATTCTTAGAAATCATTTCCCTTGCAACTTTTTCAATTACATAACTTTCAAAATATTCTTTTCGCTCAAAGATAGAATTAAAAAAACCCCATTGAAGAAATGAATCTTCAGCCTTTGGTTCGAGTAAATTAACTAAAACTTTAACAGTTCTTTGATCTGTATTAATTACAAAAGTGCCTTTGGGCATTATTACCGTTTCTTTGTATGAATCATAATCAGAGTTCACTCTTTGATGACCCTCGTATGAATAATTTGCAAACTTTCTATTTTTGAACTTGTACTTAGTTACAATAAATTTTTGGGGTTCAGCTAGTTTATCTACTTTTATTCCGTGTAATTTAATCCTGTCAATTAGTCCTTCCCAATTTCCCCATTCTTCCGGAATTATATATTGTGATGGAACAGAAACTGAATCTGAGATTTCCATTTCATCATAATAATTTGTGTTAATATCTATTTTTTCATTTGTGAACCTTGTCCAAATTCCTCCTGATAACCAACTAGAATCTCTGATCGCTTTAAAACCTTTAAACACAAAAGGCTTATGTGAATCTGTTAATTTCAAAGAAAGTGGTAAATATTCTTTATTAATAGAATATCTGTTTATTGCATCTGCATCTGCTTGTTTGTTCAATTTCATAATTTCATTTAAATCATTATTCACAAATTCTATTACAGCATTCAATAATGATTTCGTTGAATAGACTCTGTCTTTATATGGCTTCATCATATGAGTTTCAATCAGTAATCCGGGACGATTTTGCGCTGCTGCATAAGAATGTGAAAATCTAGGACCGAATGAACCACCGGTTAATCCATCCTCAATTTTATATCCCTTAAATCCAAAATATTGTGTGATTAAAAATCCATCATCATTAACTTTCTTTTCAAAGTACGGAATCAATTTATTGTTTATCCAGTTTCTGGTTCCGGTAAAAATGTTTTTATACTTTTCAATTGCATATGTTATGGTATATTGATAATCGGCTCCATCCGTTGTGTGAGTATCAATAAAAAAATCTGGACGCCAGGAAGAAAATAAATTTAACATTGCTTTCATTTCCGGTGCGTCAGCTTTTGTCCAATCACGATTTAGATTTAAATTCTGCGCTGTTGTGCGCCAACCCATTTCTGTTGGTCCGTTTTGATTTATCCTGTGATAACTCCCAAATCTTTCATGAGCATCAACACTGAAAATTGGAATGACAAGTAATATTGTGCTATCAATTAAATTTTCTTTTTCTTTTGTGATTAGTATTTCTCTTAACAATAACATTGAAGCATCTTTGCCTTCAATTTCTCCGGAGTGAATTCCGTTTTCAATTAATATTATAGGTTTACCTGTTTCTTTAGCTTCAACAGGATCAAAGGCCTTGTCTTTTGATATAACAACACAATAAAGTTTTCTTCCCTGAGGAGAAACACCAAAACTAAACATATTTGCATAAGGTGAAGCATCAGCAAGTTTTTTAAAGTATGCCATTGTCTCATCATATTTTGCTGTCTCTAAAAAATTAGATTTTTCAAAATGAGTAAGCCAATTTTTTTGATTTTTTGTCTGAGCTTTTACTGTTGATACAAGTAATAGAATTAAAAAAGAAAAGAAAATGATTTTAAAGTATTTCATAATTTTATCCACTGAGAAATGTTAATTGATAATAAAACACAAATTATCTAAACATATTGAATATTAAAAATATTTATTTAGAAGAATAACTGATTATTAAATTTTTTGAGTTTGTCCTTTATATTTCATATCCCTAATTTTAAATAATAAAACTTTTTGGAATGAGAAATATTATGAAAGAAACTATGAAAGCCCTTGTAAAAAAATCAGCAGAACCCGGAATTTGGATGAAAGAAGTACCTGTTCCGGAAATTGGTGTAAATGATGTCTTAATAAAAATACATAAAACATCTATTTGTGGAACTGATATACATATTTACAACTGGGATGAATGGGCACAAAAAACAATTCCCGTTCCTATGGTAACAGGACACGAATATGTAGGTGAAGTTGCAGCGATCGGTTCAAATGTACACGATGTAAAAATTGGCGAGTTGGTTAGCGGAGAAGGACATATTGTTTGCGGACACTGTAGAAATTGTCTTGCAGGTAGATTTCATTTGTGCCCAAACACTCAAGGAGTTGGAGTAAACCGTTCCGGATGTTTTGCTGAATATCTTTCTATACCTGTTTCAAATTTATGGCATTGTGATCCAAATATTCCTGAAGAAGTATTTTCTATTTTTGATCCTTTTGGGAATGCCACGCATACTGCACTTTCATTTGAAGTAAACGGAGAAGATGTTCTAATTACTGGTGCCGGTCCAATTGGAATTATGGCAGCATTAATTGTTAAACATGTCGGTGCAAGAAACATAGTAATAACTGATATAAATGATGATAGATTAAATCTTGCAAAAGAAATGGGTGTGCCTACAGTTGTAAATGTAACTAAAGAAAAACTTTCTGATGTAGTAAAAAATCTTGGAATGACAGAAGGTTTTGATGTCGGTCTTGAAATGTCCGGCAGCCCAAAAGCTTTAAATGATATGATCAATGTAATGTTTCATGGCGGAAGTATTGCATTGCTGGGTATTCTTCCGTCAAGTGCGGCAGTTGATTGGGAAAAAATTGTATTTAACGGTTTAACAATTCGTGGTATTTATGGTAGAAAAATGTTTGAAACATGGTATAAAATGACTGCAATGATTCAATCAGGTTTAGATATTTCAAAAATTATTACACATAGATTTTCTTATAAAGATTATAAAGAAGCATTTGAATTAATGAAAACAGGAAAATCCGGGAAAATTATTCTTAATTGGTCTGAATAAAATCAGCGTAAATCCGTAAGATCTGCGGAATCCGTGTTCTATAGAACGCTGATAAACACGGATTTAGCTGATCTTCACAGATCAAAAAAAAATTATTGGAGTTAAAAATGAACGAATCAACAAAAATGTATTTTAAAGATATTTTAACAGGAATAGAAAAAGAGGGACTCTACAAGAGCGAACGAATAATCACGAGTCCGCAAAAAGCAAACATAGAAGTTTCTACAGGACAAAAAGTACTTAATATGTGTGCAAATAATTATCTGGGATTGGCAAATAATCCTGAAATAATTAAAGCAGCTAAAGAAAGCTATGATAAATGGGGTTATGGTTTATCATCGGTTAGATTTATCTGCGGTACTCAACAAATTCATAAAGAACTGGAAAAAAAGATAACTGAATTTTTGGAAACAGAAGACACCATTCTTTACACATCCTGCTTTGACGCAAACGGTGGTTTATTCGAAACAATACTTACTGAAAATGATGCTGTCATAAGCGATGAATTAAATCACGCAAGTATTATTGACGGAGTCAGACTCTGTAAAGCTAAAAGATACAGATTTAAAAACAGCAATATGAATGACCTTGAAGAAAAACTAAAAGAGGCAAAAGCAGAAAATGTAAATCAAATTCTTATTGCAACTGACGGTGTCTTTTCTATGGACGGTTTTATTGCAAACTTAAAAGACATATGTGATCTTGCGGATAAATACGAAGCAATGGTAATGGTAGATGATTCACACGCTGTTGGTTTTATGGGTAAACATGGTAAAGGAACTCACGAATATAATGGTGTACTTGGCAGAGTTGATATAATTACCGGAACTCTCGGGAAAGCTCTGGGTGGTGCAAGCGGAGGATATACAAGTGGAAGAAAAGAAATTATCGATATGCTTCGTCAGCGTTCAAGACCATATTTATTTTCAAATACAGTTGCTCCAAGTATTGTTGCTGCATCATTAAAAGTTTTAGAGATGTTAAGTTCAACAACAGAGTTAAGAGATAAGTTAGAAGAAAACACAAAATATTTCCGCACAAAAATAAGCGAAGCCGGTTTTGATATTAAAAAAGGTGAACACCCTATTGTTCCAATTATGTTGGGTGATGCGGTTCTTGCTCAAAATATGGCTTCAAAATTATTAGAAAAAGGTGTGTATGTTATCGGTTTCTTTTATCCCGTTGTTCCTAAAGGTACAGCAAGAATAAGAGTTCAGATTTCTGCTGCACACACCAAAGAAGATCTGGATTTTGCGATCAATGCCTTTAAAGAAGTTAAAAATGAAATGGGTGTTTAATTCTTATATCGATTATGAAAAGAGTTGCTCTTTATCGAGGTGATATAACCAAATTAGAAGTTGATGCAATTGTTAATGCTGCAAATACAACATTATTAGGTGGGGGTGGTGTTGATGGAGCAATACATAGAGCTGCCGGACCAAAATTACTTAAAGAATGTAAAAAATTAGATGGATGCCCTACAGGAATTGCTAAAATTACAAAAGGTTATAATTTACCTGCTAAATATGTAATCCATACCGTGGGGCCAGTTTGGAAAGGAGGTAAACATAATGAAGAAAAATTACTTGCCGGCTGCTATAGAAATTCTTTAAAAATAGCTGAAGAAAATAAAATTACAAGTATTGCCTTCCCTGCAATAAGCACGGGTGTTTATCATTTTCCAACAGAACTTGCTGCAAAAATAGCTGTTAAGCAAATAAAAAAATTTTTTGTTAAAAATGATATTTTAGAAAAAATTATTTTTGTATGTTTTGATGAAAAGACTTATCAAGCATATGATAAATATTTAAAATAAAAAATGCCCTTCAACAAAGAAGAGCATTTTAACAATATTAATTATCTGCCAATAACAAAACCAATATTCAATCCATACCAAGAATAAGTAAACCCATTACTTGAAATACTCTGATATTTAGCATTGATATCTAAATTGCTAAACCTTACTCCTATGGATGGCGACCAAATAAACTTAGATTGAGAATCAGAAAGAGGTGTATTGTCATTTAATATAGCCATTCCAAGAGCACCGCCAAAATATAATGTAACTATTCCACCAGGAGTACCAAAGAAATATTTAATACCTCCCATTAAAGGAATAATAGAGTTGTTATAATCTGTATTTGAAATAGTCCATCTGTTATAACCTGTGGATACAAAGAAAGTAGGGCCTACCAAAGGGACATTGAATTCTGCATCAATTGAACCCCCATATCCAACATCGTTAGAGTTTTTAAAATCTCCCGTTGGTATCTGAACACCACCATTGATAACAGCTTTTACCTGAGCATTTGCTGAATTAAATCCAACAAAAAAAAAGCACAATGCAAAAAGAGCAATATATTTTTTCATTTTCACTCCTTTATTATAAATTAATTATTAATTGATATATCTCATTTAGATTTATATGCAATATATTATCTTAAGAAGATAATTGCTACACCTCCTACTGCCATAAAAGTACCTATAATAATCTTCCAAGTAAATTTTTCTTTGTGCAGATATTTAGACATTGGTAACATTATAACAGGAACAGTTGCCATAATTGTAGATGCAATTCCTATCTTAGTATATTTTATAGCTAATAGACTCAATGTAATTCCAAGGAAGGGACCAAACACAGTGCCAACAACAGTAAATAAAAATGCTTTTGGATCATTTAAATAAAGTTTTATTGGGTTTTTATATTTCCTAAAAATAATAGTTACAGGCAAAATAAATAATACTGAAGCGAATACTCTCACAAATGTTGCAACAAATCCATTAAGTTCACCTGAGTTAAAAGCTTCCTTTGCAAAAACTAAGCCTATCGCCTGTCCTGCCGCACCTAACAAACCTAAAATAATTCCAATCTTAGTAATTTTATATTTAGTGTTGAGAGAGTTGTCACTATTTAGTACAACTAAAATTATTCCTGAAATAGTTATCGCTATTCCAACTATAGCTGTCAAGCCTATACTTTCATTTAAAAAAATAAATGCAAGAATCGTACTTATGATCGGAGCTGTAGACATTAGCAACATACTCAAGCGCGCGCCAATATTTTTGTAAGCACTAAAAAGAAAAGTATCTCCAATCACAATTCCAATTATTCCGCTTACAACTAGATATTTGAACTGATACCCTGAAATAGAATAATCAAAATTAAAAACAAGAATTGTTAAAGAAAGAAATACTGAAGCTAAAATTACCCTATTAACATTTAGTTGAATTGAACCTACTCTTTGGGCTGCTTCGGCAAATGAAAAAGAACCACCCGACCATGAGATTGCAGTTAACAGAGCAAAAAATTCACCGAGAAATATCATAAATAATTTTTGTTGTAATTAGAAAAATGTCATCTTAATTAAAGGTGACATTTTAAATTAACTTGGTTTATTAAAAGATTTGTTATTCTCCATAATTAAGAGCACTTAAACCCGGATAGATTGCAGCATCGTCAAGTTCTTCTTCAATCCTTAAAAGCTGATTATATTTTGCAATTCTGTCTGTGCGGGATGCAGAGCCGGTTTTAATTTGTCCTGTTCCCATTGCAACAGCAAGATCAGCAATTGTTGTATCTTCAGTTTCTCCACTGCGATGACTAATAACATTTGTATAACCTGAACCTTTTGCCATATCAATTGCTTCAATTGTTTCTGTAAGTGTTCCAATCTGATTTAATTTTATAAGAATGGAATTGGCTACTACCGTTTCAATTCCTTTTGCTAATCTATCAGTATTTGTAACAAAAATATCATCACCAACTAATTGAATTTTATCTCCCATTTGTTTTGTCATTAATTGCCATCCGTCCCAATCATCTTCAGCAAGTC
>Ga0210009_1002831_pt1 | contig 11995 bp, 12 predicted proteins | sample CryGeyCG2114_065_FD_185457 | JGI IMG/M metagenome (GOLD analysis project Ga0210009, IMG submission 185457) | Groundwater microbial communities from aquifer - Crystal Geyser CG12_big_fil_rev_8/21/14_0.65 (SPAdes) (version 2) | ecosystem: Environmental > Aquatic > Deep subsurface > Groundwater ... | reverse complement strand
ATAATTAAAAGAGCTGCTTGTGTGAATGTTAGAAATAAAAGTTGTTTTTCCATTCTCATTAACATCAAAATAAATATAGTTACATTTATCAAATAAAGTTTGTACTTTTTTACCTATCTCATCATTAATTCGTTGATTAAAGCTAAATGGGATTTCTTCACTTCTTCGAATCCTACTTCCTGCAACGCTATTGTACTCTGTCTTATAACCTAGCTCATGATCGTGTTGTTCTTTGGCATGAAGTTTAGCTAAACGATAAAAGTCTTTTTGACAGCGACTTCCTTCAGGTGCAATTTCATTCCAATCCTTTCCAATACTTCCAGCCGAACATTGATCAAGAAAATTTTCAAATTTTTGTTGGATCTCATCGTTAAAGCCTCTACCTGAATAAAAATTTGCTAGACGATTGAAAATATTTGCAAAACCTAGAAAATTTAGCGGACCGGGTCTTAGGAAAATATTTGCATTCTCTTTAATATTATAGTTACCAAAATATTTTAGAGCTTTATTAAACTCCTCTTTTCGGTAGGCTAATAATTCTTCATGTTTCTTTGAAGCTGCTATCTTTTCGTCATCAGAAATGCTTTGGTTTTTAAGAAGTATTTCTAGTTTTTCAGTTTCTTTTTTTGCACTTAAAAAATCTACGAAAAACTCTTGGTTCATAAGCATTTTAGTATCTGCATGACCGAAAATATAAGCAATCTTTCTTACTCGAGAGGATGTAATAAATCTAAACGCCAAATTTAATTGACCTAAGACTTTTTCAATCGTTGATGCATCTTTATTATTAAGTTGCGCCATAAGCTTATTAACTTCTTCCATTGTTTTAGGATCATCAGCTAATTCAAATGCTTTCTTAAATAGTGGGGTAGAAAGAAGGAAATCAACTTGGCCCATAAGAGATTTAAGCATTAGAGATTGCTGTTCCTTAAGTTCTTGTGAAGATCTAGCTGTGTAGTGAGGATTCATCAGAATACTTTCAGTTAAAAACATTGAGTATGTCGCTGAACTACCGCCACTCATGCCTGCTGGTGCGCCATATGATTCAACGCTTTTTGTGATAGCACCCCAAAGTGACGCCATTCTTTGACCATTGCCTCTTATGGATAAGCAATAGTCTCTTTCGTTTTCAAAAGTGTTTTGCAAAGAAGCGATTTCTCTTGATGGAGTTTCACTTTTCCATGAACAGCTAGTAAAAATAAGAAGAATAGCTAGAAATTTCATCATTTCTCCCCACAAACAAATATTATACTTATCGTCTTAAAGGGGAAAAAGTTGAAGATATAGGTAGGTTACTTTTTGATTTCAATAGCTTAGTGATTCTGTACTAATGATTTAGCGATAATCATGATCATGACTTCGTTTGTTCCAGCACCAATCTCATTAAGCTTATTGTCTCTCATCATACGCTCAACTGGAAACTCGCGACTATAACCGTAGCCACCGTGAAGTTGAATCGCATCTAGTGCAATCTTAGTCGCCATCTTTGGAAGAGCGAGCTTCGCTTGGGCAGCAAGGGTAGGACCTTTTTCACCCATATCATAACGCTTGGCCATATCGTAAAGAAACGCTCTCATCATATTGGTTTCAGTGACCATTTCAGCTAACATTTTTTGCATGAGCTGATAGTTCACAAGAGTTTTTCCGAACTGCTTTCTCTCGTTGGCGTATTTAATCGACTGATCCACACAGGCCTGGGCAATACCAAGTGAAATACCTGAAATGGTAATTCTTTCGACGTCGAGATTCTTCATCATATGGTAAATCGAGTCACCCTCTTTACCGACAAGCTGAGATGTTGGAACTTTAGTATTTTCCATGATCAGCTCACCCGTAGGTGAAGCTCTCATGCCCATTTTATGAATTGGCTTTCCTGCGCGGTAGTGACCAGCATCTTTTTCGAGAATAAAAGTTGAGAGATTCTTTCTTTCACTTCCAGTTCTCGTGTAAACATAAGCGATGTCTGAGTACTGAGCGTTTGTAATCCACATTTTGGTGCCATTAATAAGATAATGATCGCCTTTGTTTTCCGCTTTGGTTTGGATACCAACCGCGTCTGATCCATATTCCGGTTCACTCATGCCCATGCAGCCGATATGCTCACCAGTAATTAGCTTTGGCAGGTATTTTTCTTTTTGCTCTTTAGAAGCGTTAGACTCAATATTGTTTACACAAAGAATTGAGTGAGCAAGGTAGGAAAGGGTTGAAGAGGCACAGGCCTTTCCAAATTCTTCCATTACAAGAGTCGCTGCAAGAGCGCCCATGCCGGCTCCGCCGTATTCTGGGTCCGCGGTGATGCCAAGAACACCGAGTTCCCCCATCTTTTTGAAGGCTTCAATATTAAAGGATTCTTCGTTATCGTGTTTTTCAGCAACAGGAGCTAGCTCTTTTCTAGCAAAGTCCTGACAGGTCTTTTGAAGTTGTTTCTCTTCTTCGCTGAAATACCACATACTGTTCCCCTGAAAACAAATTTAAACATTATCGTTATATCGCCCGGTTATAAGACTGACAACTTTACATCCGCTGCAGCAAGTTGCTAAAATTTAGTCAGATAGCTTTTATCTAAATGATCCAGGGAAGGGGATTTTTTTGACGCTTACCACGCCTGTTCTACCACAGGATTTTGACGCAGTTTGCCCAGGGGAGCAGTGGTTCTTCTATTGGCGTACGTCTGCGTCATTATGGCAGAGTAAGCTGGAAGCCATTCCCGGCCAATTTGTCGTAGTTCCACTGAACTGGGCCTTTCATTCTGAAACAGGTGAGTACTACGACTTCGCCAGAGAAAAACCTGAAACTAATCTTCGAAAGTTAGTTGAAGTCGCTAAAGCAGTTGGCAAACATATCATTTTTTTAATGCCGGTGACGCCTTTTCCTTTTTTACCAAACGGTGGGCTTCCTCATATTTTAGCGCGCAATCTTTGTATTAATGAACTCGGTGAAGCCAGGGCTTTTGTTGATAGTGAAGGCGCGATCCATAAGCTCTATTCCTATTTTGATCCAAGAGTTTTTCAAGCGTTTGCTCGTTTTTGTCAAAAGACGGCAGAGTATTTTTCTATTCACGGCATTGCTTGTGATGTTTACGGCGTTCGTGGTCGATATTTTGAACATGGTATTTCTAAAAGTATGATGCTTGATCGATCAAACGCTTTTGAAAAAGGCTTTAGTCGTTTTCTTGAAGCGAAAAAAAGAGAAGGACAAGCTATTGATTTAAGCCACCCTGCCGGCGAGCAAAAATTAATCGCTGAATACGAAGCTTCTGTTGAAGAAATGTATGTTCAAACAGCAAAAGAAGAACTCAATGCCAACTGGGGAACCCTGGTTGATATTGGTTATCTTGGTGCCTCTCCTGATTTAATGATGGAGAGAATTTGCTCTAATGAATCTCCAACATTTCATTCAAAAGAATTATTTTCATGGCTATGTAGAGATGCCCTTCCATCATCAATCCTGCTGCCCTCTAGAATAAAAAAAGGAAATCTACTTAAACAGCTAGATGCACTCGTTACTCAGACCGTAATGCCTAGACTCTTAACTGATGCAGTATATGAGGATCAGTGGAATGCCCCATGGAAACCCCTGACTTTCTTTGAAGTTTTTAAAGAAAATGAAGATGAAGTTCTTTGGGAAAGGCTCGCTTTATGGCAGGCACTCGATCATCGTTACCGTTGGTGTTATAGAGTTAGACCAGTCGAAGACTTTAAGTTTAACGATGAAATTGATTTTTCGAGAGTGATTTTCTTATCAGGAAAAGATCTTAACGATAAAGCTTTTGGAGACCTTCTAAAAGTCTTTATGTCTGGTGGAAAAGTTGTTCTTAATCGAACCGGAATAGATATTTTATTCCTAAGACGTTTTGAAACGTTCTTTTTAGAAAACTCATTAAAAGTTGAAAAGATTAATTTTCATACTATGCTTCATAATATTACTTTAGGAGAAGGTCGCTTACTGATTTTCCAAGGTGAAAAGTTACCAGAACTTAAAGATGCAGAACTATCTAAGTTTTGGAATAAGATTCTTGAAACCTACGATATCGTTCATGTCGATATGGAAGCCGAAGAGGGTGTTGATCATTTTTGGCGTGTTCGTGAAGCGAAGCCTTCAGAACTCAGTTTTGAAGAAATAAGAAGACTTAATTTATATAATTCAACAAGCTATCGTAAAAAAGTCGAAATACGCTTTCAAAAAACATTTGCACTGTTAAAACTCGTCGACGAAACAAATGTTAGAACTCAAAGTGGTCAAGGTCTTCTACAAATTGAAATCCTGCCAGGTGGTTCCGTCGCCGTTGATTTTGGAGTTTACTCATGAGTGAAGTTTCAAAAGGCTTGTGCGCAGTCTACAGTCAGCTCAAAGGACATTATTATCTCATTCATTTTATTCATGCCCATGGATCAGTTGAAGCAGATCTTGGGTGGGGGATATTTGAAGAGTTATTTGGCAGGAAAAATTCTAACTATCCTCAGTACCTAGGACCTTTTGATGGGCTTGATGACATCACAAAGTTTTGCTTTCGCATTTGCGATGAGGCTGCAGAGCCTCAAGTTAATATCCTTTCTCTTCAAGAATTTAATCAGGTGATAGAAGCAAGTGCTACCATAGACGTTTTAAAAGAGCGTTTACCAACTCTTGGCAATATCATTTCCAACCCAGATGCTGACGCAAAGAAAGGGTTATTTGGTAAGTTATTTAACTAGCTTCATCATCTTTTCAACTACTTAAAATCAATTCGACCGGAATAATCTGCCACCGCTGAGTGATATCTCACTTAGTTCAAACAACAAAATTTAGACTTCCGATAACTCTCATGACGCTTCCATTTAACCTGCAAACCTAAGGAACGCTCATGAGAGTCGCAACTTTATCTATTGCGCTTTTGAGTTCTATGGCCTTGATGCCTATGAAAACACAAGCCAAAATTTACGCCTATCCACGTGCTGATGAAGTTATTATTACTTCAGGTACAAAAACTACTAGAACCGCCCTAGATCCAAATTCGATTAAGATACTTAATTGGAATATGTATAAAGGTAGCAATAGTTCTTGGGAGAGCGATTTCAAATCGCTAACGAAAGATGTCGATATCGCTCTTTTACAAGAAGCTTATCTCGATAAAAAGATGACTCGAGTTTTTAGAGAGCATCCAACGATGAGATTAGAAATGGCGACCTCATTTATCTTGGCAAGTCGTGGTTATGTTCCATCAGGAACGGCGATTGGATCAGATGTTAAAATGACTGATCTTGGTTATCGAATTTCTGAGCCTAGAGAACCTGTTATTAGAACGCCTAAAGCTGTGACTTATGCAAAATTTGCTATTGAAGGTCACAAAGAAGAACTCTTAACAATTACCATTCATGCTATTAATTTTGTAAGTTCTAAAAAACTAATGGTGCAGTTAAATGATATTGCAAAAGTAGTTAGGGCACATAAAGGTCCGGTTGTTTGGGCAGGGGATTTTAATACTTGGTCAAAAAAGAAGTTAAGAGTTATGCATGAATTAATGGCAAAGCTTGAACTTACAGAAGCTCCGTTTGGACCAGGGCGAATGAAAGTTTTTGGAAATGTAATTGATTTTGTCTTCTATAAAGGACTAGAGCTTAGAGATAGTTATGTTCTTCCAGAAGTCCAAGGTGCAGATCATAAGCCAATGGTTGTTGAGTTCTATCTACCTTAAACGACTGATTAAAGTGAGCCCTACAATAGGGCTTGCTTTTTGCCCGATATATTAGTATATTATAATATATTAAAAAGGGGCTTGTATGAGCTGGTTATTGATTGGTTTATTTGTTGGAGTTGTACTAGGACTTACTGGGGCAGGTGGTTCGATCTTAGCCGTTCCCCTTCTAATGAATCTAGTGGGAATGTCCTTAAAAGAAGCTACAACTTCTTCGCTACTCATAGTCGCGCTATCGGCCATATTAAGTTCTCTTTTTTCACAGCAAAAAATTAACTTTAAGGTCGTTGGACTTCTCTTTGTCACAAGTATTTTTGGTGCTTGGATTTCATTACCACTAAAGGCCATCTTGCCCGCGATTGTAATCAAGATCATGCTTACAGCTCTTGCTCTTTGGAGTTTGTATATTATCTGGAGTCCAATTAAATCTGAGCTTAAATCAAGGAAAAGCCCACTGTGGCATTTGCCTGGAGGATTTATCTTAGGCGGTTTAACGACACTAACTGGCCTTGGGGGTGGAGTTGTTTTATTACCGTGGTTAAAGTTTATTGAAGCTAATGAGGATATTTCAACAAGTTTGGCTACCATCGCTTTGATCAGTAGCTTTTCGCTTGGAATGCAAGTATCAATGGGGGCACCTTTAACTGATACGATTAATATCATCTACGCTTTTATTGCCATTATTGTTTCAATTTTTATGATCCGCTTATTAGTTAAAAAAGTTTCATCAGAGAAGGTCATACTAGTTAGACAGCTCGTTTTTTCTGGTGTCGTGGCGTTTACAATTTTTACATTATTTAGGAATTGATATGAGCAAACTCGATTCAGGTATGATGCAGATTAAATGTGTTGAAGTTGCAGAACTTCTAAAAAGCTTGGCTCACCCAAGTCGTTTAATGATTACATGTTATTTATCTGAAGGTGAGAAAACGGTAGGGGAGCTGCAAGAACTTTGCGATATTTCCCAATCTCAGCTTTCTCAGTTCTTAGGTCGATTATATAGGGAGGGAATTGTGAGCTCAAGAAGAGAGGGGCAGTTCTCCTATTATTCCATCAAATCAAAAGATGTATTAAAGATGCTTGAGAGTATGCAAAAAATATTTTGTTAAATACAAGAGGTGATTATGACTTTGGTTACAAATATAACTTGGATAGAAGGGTTAGTTGGCGGAGCTCTGATAGGCCTTGCCTCATCTTTATTACTTCTTGCTAACGGAAAAATTGCAGGTATTTCAGGTATTGTAGGCGGATTATTTCAATCAAAAAAAGCTGATCGTAATTGGAGAGTCTTATTTATTGTCGGACTTATTTTTGGTGGCATCATCACAACACTTATTAATAAAGACTCTATGCTTTTTAATGATATCCCAAGCCTTGGTAGGGCCAGTGTGGCAGCTATTTTTGTAGGTATAGGAACAGCTTTTGGAAGTGGTTGTACCAGCGGCCATGGAATTTGTGGAATTTCTCGCTTATCTAAGCGATCAATTCTTGCCACGCTAACTTTTATGCTGACAGGATTCATTACTGTCTATTTGGGAGTTTAAATGAAAAATTTAACGAGCTTCATTTCAGGTTTATTATTTTCACTGGGCCTTGGAATTTCGGGCATGTTAAATCCTGTGAAGGTGAAAGGTTTTTTAGATTTAACAAGAATTTGGGACCCATCGTTAATGTTTGTCATGATCGGCGCTATTGCTGTTTATGCCATCCTTTTTAGAATAATTACTAAAAGATCAAAGCCCATTTGTGAGAAAGATTTCTCCTTACCGACAAAAAAAGATCTTGATTTCAAACTTATTACTGGCTCGGCATTGTTTGGTATTGGCTGGGGGATAGCCGGTATTTGTCCCGGACCAGGTATCGCTAATTTAGCCACTGGTTTGAGCAGCGCATTTGTCTTTGTGATCGTCATGGTTTTAAGTATGTGGAGCGTTCGATTTTTGGAGAACCGTTAATGAATTCGTTAGAAACATTTTTTGACCCCAAGACAAGTACATTGACCTATATTGTCTTTAATAGTGAAAAAAGCGAAGCTGTTATTATTGACCCCGTATGGGATTTAGATTTTGCTTCAGGCAAGTTAAGTGAAGAAAGTCATGATAAAGTTAAGTTCTTTCTTTCTAGTCACAAACTCAATCCCATCTTGGTTTTAGAAACTCATGCCCATGCTGATCATTTAAGTGGAGCAGTTCTATTTAAAAGAGATTTTCCTGAAATTAAAGTCGCTATTGGCGAACATATTACTGAAGTCCAAAAAACTTTTGCACCGGTTTTTAATATCAAAGATCTAAAATGTGATGGCTCTCAATTTGATATCTTACTTAAAGATGATCAAGACTTTGAATATTCTAGTTTTAAAATGAAAGTCTTTCATACACCAGGGCATACACCTGCTTGTTCTTCTTATTTGATCGGTGACCATCTTTTTTCAGGCGACGCTTTGTTTATGCCAGATTCCGGAACAGGCCGTTGTGATTTTCCCAAAGGCTCTGCCAGGGATCTTTATCATTCGATTATGAAGATCTATCAGTTACCCGATGATATAAAAGTTCATCCAGGACATGACTACCAGCCAAATAATAGGGAGCTTAAATCTCAAGCCACTATTGCTGATCATAAAAAAGAAAATATCCAAATCAAGGCGAAGACGTCTGAGGCTGAGTATATAAAGTTTCGTGAAGACAGAGATAAAACTCTTGCAGCTCCTAAACTTCTTTATCCAAGTATTCAGGTGAATATCAGAGCCGGCGAGTTGCCGCCAGTAGAAGATAACGATAAGGCTTATTTGAAAATCCCATTAAACAAGTAAGTAACTGATTTCACTAGCTGCGTTTAAGTCTAAAACCGTGAATTAAGTATCTAGGTCATTGATTTTTATAGGACTTTGGAGCTATGTTGCCACTCATGAAGCAAGCTCCTAAGCCACACTTATTTTCAATGTCTCTTGAAGAGTTACGTCAATGGTTAACAGATCGTAATCTCGCGCGCTTTGGTGCTGATCAAATCTATAATTGGCTTTATAAAAACTGGACGACTGATCCAATTCTTTGGACAAACGTTGCCAAGAAAACTCGTGAAGCCATGCTTGCAGAACTTGATCTAGAAGTTCCAAAAGTTGTTTGGCAGGGTTTATCAAGAGATGGGACTAGAAAGTTTTTAGTTCGTATGCTTGATGGAAAAACAGTTGAGACAGTCGCGATTGCAGCAGAAGATCGTTTAACTTTATGTATCTCTTCTCAAGTTGGTTGCGCTATCGGATGTACCTTTTGTCATACAGGAACGATGGGGCTAACAAGAAACCTTTCGGCCGGTGAAATTGTCGGACAATTTGTTGCTGTTACTCAGTGGTTAAAAACAAATGTAAATCACGAAGCAAGACTTTCTAATATTGTTTATATGGGTCAAGGCGAGCCTCTTCATAATTTTGATGAAGTAAAAAAATCAGCCATCGTTTTTTTAGAAGAGAAGGGGATTGCTCTTAGTCAGAGAAAAGTAACACTTTCAACTTCAGGTCTTGTTCCACAGATTAAAAAGCTATGGGACTTTCCTCCTGTTAATATCGCCATCTCGCTCCACGCTGCTCATAACGACGTTAGAACAGAGCTAATGCCAATCAATAAAGCCTTCGACTTAGATCGCTTATTTGAAGCGATTAGAACGATACCTCTTAAAGCTAGAAGAAGAATCACATACGAATATATTTTGATCGCAGGCCTCAATGATCGCCAAGAGGATATTGATGGTCTTCTAAAGCTTCTCGATTTAGAGACGTCAAAAGTGAATATCATTCCCTTTAATGAATACCCTGAAAGCAAGTTCAAGCGTCCAAGCGATACTCATATTCGCTGGTTCCAAAAGCAACTTTTGGATCAAGGTCATACTTGTACAGTGAGAATTACAAAGGGTGACGATATCTTAGCTGCCTGTGGGCAACTTAAATCAAAGGAAGATGCGCTTAATCTTTGGAACTAGTTCTTATCGATCATTTTCCAAGGGATAATTTTCCCTTCATCTTTCGCAGCTGGTGCTACGACTTCTTGATCGCTTGGCTTGGCCCAATCAGCATCGCGCTCTGGACTTGAAGCAAGATCACGTTCTGCTTCAATTGATTCTTCCACTTTAAAATGACTCTCGTCGTCCCAAGCACTCTTTTGAGCTTTCGCGTCAACTGGCTTTTTGCTCGGCATTTTAAAACTTGGAGCCTTATAGGACTCGGCCATAACGATAGAAGCGCTAGACAAGATTAAAATTGCGAATAGTCTTTTCATGGTAAACCTCATTTCACGTTGGCTTAACGTGATTCCTTATTATCTTATCGGTTAATTATACTACGACTTAAACTTGAGCGTTCTTAACCGACCCTGACACTCGGTTGAGTCGGCAAAGTCTGTGATTTGTTGCCGTAAGCTTTGGATTTTGGGACAATTGAGCCAAGTTTAGCTCGAATCTTAAGGAGTTTCCTGTGGCAAAATCAGGCCAACGTGCAGTCTTCGGTGTTCTATTTATGGTCTTTCTCTTTTTTGTACTGCTTATGGTTTTTGCAAGCTACACGCTAAATTCATTTCAAAATGAATCAGACCTCATTGGCGAAGCCGGTAAGAAGGGATCTATTGGAGTGGTTAAGGTCGAAGGTACGATTATGGAATCAGAACCAACAATCAAACTTCTTCACCGCGCAGAAAAAGATAAATCAATCAAAGCAATCATCATTAGAGTTGATTCTCCAGGTGGAGCAGTTGGTCCAACTCAAGAAATTTATGAAGAGATTCGTCGCATCGATAGCGCTTATGATGCTGACAACACCAAAGGTAAACCTATCTACGCAAGTTTTGGAAGTATCGCGGCTAGCGGCGGCTATTATATTGGTGCTGCCACCAGAAAAATTTATAGTAATGCGGGAACGTTAACAGGTTCAATTGGTGTGATCATGCAGTTTGCAGATCTTTCAAAAGTTTTTGAACTCGCAAGAGTAAAGCCAGAAATTATTAAGTCGGGACAATTTAAAGACGTTGGTAATCCACATCGCGGCCTAACTGATCTTGAACGATCGATGCTTGAATCAACTTCAGATGATGTTCATGCTCAGTTTAAAGAAGATATTTTAAAAATGAGAAAGGATCGTTTGAAAAAGCCACTTGATGAACTGGCCCAGGGCCAAGTATATTCTGGAAGAGAAGCTGTGACTTTAGGACTTGTCGATGAGATCTCGGGTCTATGGGAGTCGGGTCGTAAAATTCATGCTGATTTAAAACTTGAAGGTGACTTTGGTTTGAAATTTGTAAAAGAAAAAGAAAAGACTTCATTCATGGAACTAGCTAGATCGCTTGAGGAAGCTCGCTCAAGCCTTACGATGGTAAAACAATGGTTAGGTTCACATTTAGGTGAAGCACCATCAGCTATGTTCTTGATGAGATAAAGGAATAACGTGGAAGTTTACTTACACTGGCTTCAAGATAATTTATTAGCTGTCGTTGCAGTAACGCTAACGATTGTTTTGATTTATCACTATCTTATTGAAAAAGATACGGTCACTAAATTATCTAAGCGTTATAGAAATTCTATTTTTGAAGCACAATCAAGAATTTTTCTAAACGCCACACAATACTTAATCTCCGGAAACAAAGATCAAGCGATTAAAGAATTTTTGAGTGCCGTTGATATTAATCGAGAAACTATCGAAACCTATTTTGCTTTGGGTGGATTATTTAGAAGTAACGGAGAAATTGAAAAAGCTATCTCCATTCACCGCTCGCTTATCGCTCGTGAAAATATCAATGAAAGCACCAGACTACGTGCTCTAAAAGAACTTGCTATTGATTTTGATAAAGGCGGCTTTGTTGATAAAGCTATTGAGACTTATAAAGATGTTCTACGTATTAACCGTGATCAATACGAAGTCATTCAAGCTCTCTGTCGCATTTATGAGGATACAGGAGACTGGGATCAAGCTTATAACTACCGTATTATGCTTTCTAAAGTCGCTCATGAAAATCAAGCAGAAACCGTTTCACACATTCTAGTTCAAAAGGCGAAAACATGTTTTGATCAAGGTGATTTAGGGCGATGTCATGAGGATCTTGATGATGCCTTTAGATTTGCACCTTCAGTGTCTGCCAACATCCTTCGTATAAGATTACTTTTAGTTGAAGACAAAATGGATCAGGCCCAGATCCAATTGTTCGAACTGATTAAAGAACATCCTATGTACACATCTTTTATTTTTGAAAGTTTAAGTGAAAAGGTACGTCCTGAAATCGAAGTCGAATATAAGGCGAAACTTGAGACTCTACGTGGGTACTTTATTAATATTGAAGATGTAGA
>Ga0210009_1002830_pt1 | contig 11999 bp, 11 predicted proteins | sample CryGeyCG2114_065_FD_185457 | JGI IMG/M metagenome (GOLD analysis project Ga0210009, IMG submission 185457) | Groundwater microbial communities from aquifer - Crystal Geyser CG12_big_fil_rev_8/21/14_0.65 (SPAdes) (version 2) | ecosystem: Environmental > Aquatic > Deep subsurface > Groundwater ... | reverse complement strand
ATTGGCCTGCTGGTTTTATATGTTTTTCTGCTTGGACTGGGAACCATTGGCGAGATCTGGGAGATCGAGTGGATATTGGATCTACCCCTTTTTCGTCCCCCCGGTAAATATTGAACACATTTGTGGTGGGGTCGCCAAAAACATCTTTTTGGTACTATGGATTTTGATGCCTTATATTGACATTTTAGGTGTTACAATTTAGTCTTAGTACATAAACGGGCTTTTCGCCCAAACTATTGTTTCTGTTCTAGAAATACGTTATACTACCAGCAATTCCCAAATTGTTTTTACTTGTTTGACTGTGTTTTCGGAGAGACAGGTTTGAGTCTTCGTTGCCATGGCATGTGGGCCTGCCCTATATTGAGCGTATGAGGGTAAAGAGGAATATTAATTTACCGATTATATAATCATGAATAAAAATTCTATAAAAAACTATTTTTCTGGATATGGACACTCTTTAAGACTTTTCCCTTTAAATGATGATAGGGAAAAGATGGTTCGTTTTTTTGGTGAATACGTCAACGAAAGACATAATAGCTATGAAGAGCTACTCCGGGAGCAGTTTAAACGAATTGGTCAAAGGCTTTGGACTGCCATAAAAACTTTGCCTCCACAAGATGAAGAGGTGGCAAAGCCCAAGGTTATCGCAAAGGTTTATGGTTCTGACCCATTGGCGTGCCGCGATAATGAAAGATTTGAAATCCTAGAAGACCATTATCTGGGAGGAAATGAGCAGATTTGGTTGGGTTGGCGAGGAAGAGTCCCCGATTTTGATGCATCAAAAGAGCTTCCAGAAGAGGAACATGTCAGATAATCCTTCTGCTGGTGAACTCCTCCCCGAAGGTTCCCCGCATCCAAAAATATCTCCGCAAGAAATCTGGGAATTAGAAAAAGATAAGGCCATTAGAAGAGCGATCCATAAGGCTATTGATAGGGCTGTGTCTGGGGGAAAGGGTCATCCAAAAAAGCCTGTAGTCGACGAAGCGGTCAAAAAATCCCTGGTTGAAGTTAAAACACTTGCGCTGGAATATTCCTCACCCCTTCCACCCCCTGCTCAAATGAGGGAACTAGAGGAATTGCAGTCTGGTTCGACAGACCGCTTATTGGCCCTTGTGGAATCGGGCCAAGCTCATGAACAGTACATGGACCGGGAATTTGTAGCCTTTCAGAATGAGAATCTTAAACTTAATGCGGAAGACAAGAAGCGCGGAGTAAATAGCTCTCTGATAATAACAATTACCGGCATGGCGCTGGCAACTGTGGCGGCTATTGCGGGCAAGGAGGATTTTGCGGTTAAAATGGTAACAATTACGCTGGGAAGCATCGTTGGGATGTTTTTAGTGGAGCGTTTTCGCATTTCCAAGAAACCCCCACGACAAACACAGGAAGGCAAAAAATAGCTTTAATAATTTTCCAGATTCTGCAGGTATTGTCCTCACTTTCCCATCTTTTATTATATTATAAAGCCAAAAATGTCGCGCCTAAAAAGGCTTATTATTTAACTTGCCTATAGGCCGTTTTTTTTATTACGGAGTTTTTTTGTGAGCATGAACCGTGTCCTTGCTGTTGTGGTTGAGCATGAGCAGGGGAAAATTAAACCGGTATCCTTGGAGGTTCTAAGTGCTTCCCGGAAACTGGCGGACCAGATTTCGGGAAAGGTGATTGCCTTTTGCTTGAGTCACGAAGCGAACTCGCAGGCGGAGCTGTTTATCCGGTACGGTGCCGATGAAGTGCGTTTTCTAACCCATCCCGATCTTCAGCATTATATTCACGAAAATTATGCTTTCGCTTTGCTACGGCAACTGGAAAAATTATCTTTTGATTACCTATTGTTGCCAGCTACCAATAATGGCAAGGAATTGTCTGCCGTTCTTTCGGCCGAATCAGGTTTGGGGGTGGCGACCGACTGCATTGCCCTTTCTGTTAACGACGCGGGTGAGGTGGAGGCGGTGAGACCGGTTTCATCTGGAAAGGCCCATTCCACCGTGCGGTTCAGTGGCAAGAAACCGCATATCCTCTCCTTACGTCCCAATGTATTCCGGGATTCCCCGCATTCCCGGCAAGGCGAGATCGTTGAGGAAAAAATCCAGTTGTCAGAACTTTCTCATCGGGTACGGCAACTGGTCAAGCAGGTGGGTTCCCAACTGGATATCACCGAGGCCAGGATTGTGGTATCGGGTGGACTGGGGATGCGGGGGCCGGAAAACTTCAAAATGCTGGAGGAGTTGGCGGATGTCCTGGGTGGGGCGGTGGGGGCCAGTCGGCCTGTTGTGGATAATGGGTGGCGCGACTATTCCAACCAGGTGGGGCAGACGGGGAGAACTGTTTCTCCAGATCTTTATTTTGCCTGCGGTATTTCGGGCGCTGTACAGCATTTGGCCGGGATGTCTTCGTCACGGTGCATTGTGGCGATTAATTCTGATCCCAACGCCCCCATTTTTTCAGTTGCCGACTATGGTATAGTCGGAGACGTTTTTAAAATCATCCCTGTTCTGATCCAGGAATTTAAAAAGACTCTTTCTACCTGATTTCCATTTCCCCCTATGAATGGGACCATTTTAAATATTTTGCAGGACCCCAGACTGGCTCTTGTTAGCGAGCCTTCTAATCTTATGGTGTCCCGAATCCAACTTTATCTTGATCTTTTGGTTAAATGGAACCGCAAAATCAACCTCACCGCCGAAAAAGACCCTGAAGAAATTCTGACCAGGCATGTGTTCGACTCCCTGCAGTATTCCCGCGGGCTCCAACCTGATTTTCGGGTGATGGACATCGGTAGCGGTGCGGGTTTTCCAGGGATTCCTTTAAAGATCATATTTCCGGAAATGGCATTGGTCATGGTGGAAAGTCAACGCAAGCGATGCAGTTTTCTGGAGGTAGCGGTCCGGGAGATTGGGCTGGACGGAGCCACAGTGATCAATGTTCGAGCAGAAGATATTCCAGCCCAACAGGAAGGCCAATTTTCTGCGGTCATCTTTCGCGCCGTATCAGGTTTGAATCCATGCCTGGCTCTGGGCGAAAGGTTTGTCGCTTCCGGTGGGAGGCTGGTGGTGAAAAAGCCCCCGGACGAAACCTTGAGACAACAGAAATCCGGCCTTTTTTTAAAAGACGAGATTGCCATAACCAGCTATCACGGAGTGGTCTCAAGTTTGCTGGTTTTTGAAAAATGTTTCACGTGAAACATCCGCTGAGCGCAGAGCCGCCTGGCATTAACCTCATTTGGCAAGCAAATGTATGGGGGCGTGAAAAGCCGAGACCCACTATTATTTGCCCCAAAACCCATTGCTATTTATTTGTGGCGGTTCCCACTGTTTCACGTGAAACAATCTTTTTAAGAACCCAGTTTTATATTGGCAGTGGATTGAAACTATGGTAGTTTTAGAACGGTCGCGACACTATTCCCCGGGGGTCCATGGGTAAAATTATAAGCGTTGCAAATCAAAAAGGCGGGGTGGGTAAAACCACAACGGCCATCAACCTGGCGGCTTCTATAGCCCTTTCGGGCAAAAAAGTTTTGTTGATCGATATTGATCCACAGGGCAATGCTTCCAGTGGATTGGGGGTCGATGGCAATTCACGGGGAATTTATGAGCTCTTGATGGGCGAAGCAAGTCAAAGCGAAGTCATTTGTCCCACCGAAATTGAAACGCTGAAAATCATCCCTTCCCGAGTGGATCTGACGGGTGCTGAAATCGAGCTGGTGGGCAGAGAGAGCCGGGAAAAGATTTTGAAGGTTGCCCTCAACGGAGTGCGCGAGGAGTTTGAGTTTGTGGTTATAGACTGCCCACCTTCTTTGGGACTGTTAACTTTGAATGCTTTGGCTGTTTCCAACTCCGTGCTGATCCCCATGCAGTGCGAGTACTATGCTCTTCAGGGCTTGAGCCATCTGTTAAAAACTTTAAAACTGGTTAAAAAATCCATCAATCAGGATTTAAAAGTGGAAGGTATCTTATTGACAATGTTTGACAGCAGAACCCTCCTTGCTACACAGGTGAGGGAACAGGTGCAAAAATATTTCAATGATTTTTTGCTAAAAACAATCATTCCAAGGAATGTGCGGTTGAGCGAGGCCCCCAGTCATGGCAAGCCCATTATGCTGTATGATAGCCGCTCACGCGGAGCCGACTCTTATGTTGAGCTGGCAAAAGAAATTATTTCGCGATCTAAAACCGGTGAACGAACTGCACTTCCAGGTGTGACAGCATGATGAATAGAAAAGCATTAGGGAAAGGGATCAACGCGCTGATCCCCGACTTTGAAATGGGTGTCCCGGAGTCTACCGAACAAGGGATTGCCCACAGTGTGGAGTTGCTGATTGATGATATTGTCCCCAACCGTTTCCAGCCGAGAAAATATTTTGATGATGACAAGCTTGAAGAGTTGGTGGAGTCCATTCGTGAAAATGGAATCCTGCAACCTGTTGTCGTGCAAAAAGCCGAGGTCGGCTATGAATTGGTGGTGGGGGAAAGAAGGTGGCGGGCTTCCAGGAAGGCAGGGCTGAATAAAATTCCCGCGGTAATTCGTGAAGTCACCCCTGCCCAGGCTTTGGAACTGGCGATCATCGAAAATATTCATCGTCAGGATCTCAACCCCATTGAAGAGGCAGAGGCTTATGCCCGTCTTGCCGATGAGTTTGCTTTGACTCAGGAAATGATTGCTAAAAAGGTGGGAAAAAGCCGCACTGCGGTCGCTAATACTTTGCGGCTTCTCAAGTTGTCCCGAAATATCAAGGAAGATTTGGTTTCCGGAAAACTTTCCATGGGCCATGCTCGGGCTCTATTGGGATTGGAAAATCCCGGCCAAATGCAAGCCGTGTGCAAGGAAATTTTCAAACATGATCTTACGGTACGTCAAACGGAGAAGCGGGTAAACGGGCTAAAACAACCCCTGCCGACAAAGCTTGTGCCCCCAAAGAAAAATATTTTTATCAGGGACCTGGAAAAAGAGCTGGAGCGGAAGCTGGGAACCAAGGTCGAAATAAACCCAAAAAAAGCAGGCGGCAAACTGGTAGTGACTTATTACTCGGATGATGATCTTGAACGCATTCAGAATTTAATTGGCCAGCGTTAACATTAAAACAGGGTAAGGTGGGTTCTTATGTGGGGAGGAAAAAAAATGAAAAAAGACGATACGCAAATAAAAGCCTATATGGGCGAAGATACGGTTTTTAACGGGTCGTTGTCTTTTGACGGCACGGTTCGAATTGATGGCAAGTTCGAGGGCCAGGTTCACACCGATGATACGCTGATCGTCGGAGAGACCGGACATCTTGTCGCGGAAATTTCTGCGGGAACCATCATCTGCATGGGGCGTGTAGAGGGAGCTCTCGTAGCCACCAAAAAGGTTGAAATCCATGCCAACAGCCGCGTGGTGGGTAATATTAAATCTCCCGCCCTGTACATTGAGTTGGGCGGGGTTTTGGACGGTTCCTGTGATATGACAGGAAAAGAAACCAAGATCATACCCTTGCTAAAAGCCGAGGAAAAAGAAAAGAAAGCTTCCGCCCAGTCTGCGAAGGGATAGTAGAAATTCTGTCTGGATTTTCCGGGCGGGAAGTTGAGTTTTTCAAAGCGGAATATTAAAATAAACATTCAATATGGCTGTTGTGCAACCGGGGTCCGAGGAAACAGGTAACTTATTTGTAGTGAGCACCCCCATTGGCAACTTGGGCGATGTGACTCACCGCGCTATAGAGACCCTTGGTAAAGTTTCCTTGATTGCGGCTGAAGACACCCGTCGGACAAGAATATTGTTGAACAGGTATCAAATTCAAACGCCCCTTTCCAGCTATAACAGCTTTAATAAAATTAAAAAAAGCAGAGAGTTCATTGGGCAACTTAAAAAGGGCAAGGACCTTGCCCTGGTTTCAGATGCTGGAACACCCGGAATTTCGGACCCGCATTATCATTTGGTGAATGAGGCCATTGCGGAAGGGGTTTCAATTTATTCCATTCCTGGTCCTTCGGCACTATTGGCGGCATTGACCGTTTCTGGTTTGCCCATGGATCGGTTTGTTTTTGAGGGATTCCTCCCGCGTAAAAAGGGGCGCACTACGATGCTGGAGAATCTGGCAAACGAAAAACGCACAGTAGTTTTATTTGAATCACCCAACCGCATCCAAAAAACACTTCAAGACCTCCATAAATTTTTTGGAGACCGCAAGGTAGCTGTTACCCGTGAATTGACTAAAATGTATGAGGAGGTGATTCGGGGAAACCTGAAAGAACTCTCCACCCTGACACGCACCTGGAAAGGCGAGATCACTGTGGTGATCGCAGGGTCTGACGAGAAAAAGAGGAAAGGTTAAATGCCGGTTATTTCAATCATTGGTCCCAAAGGAGGGATCGGCAAAACCACATTGTCCATCAACACAGCCGCGGCATTGACGCGCACGCTGAATAAATCGTTGACTCCCGACAGTGTGTGTTTGTTTGATCTTGACCTCAGGCTCCCCACCATCTCCAGCATTCTGGAAAGCCACCCGCAGAAAACTTTTTACGATTTGTTTGAAACCCTGGCTAATAAAACCTACCAGGTTGATTTCTTACAATCGATTTACCGGATACTCACTATTTTCCAGGCCTATCTGGATAAAGAAATCAAGAAAGATCACCCGCACCTTGAAAAGGGCTTGGTGCTATACAAAACTTTGAACATAGAATTGTTTCATTTCTCAGAGTTTCCGTTTGGCAATGACTTGCATGAGCTATTTCTGGAGCGCAACCAAATTTACACCGTAAGCCAGATCAAGGTTCTCAAACCGCTCCTGAAAAAAATAGATATAGTCCAGTTCAAAAATGTCCTTAAAAAGCATGAAGCCAATTCCAGGCCAACCCCCGATGAATACATCAATTATATTGAAGAGTTTAAATTTTCGTTGCTGGGCGGAGAGGTTCCTATCCTCGGAAAAAGAAGCCACCGCAAACGTATTAATGAGCCGGCGTTTCTCCTTCTCTTCCTGGAATTCGTCAATGATTTGATGGAACGGTTTAACTATGTGATTCTTGATACTCCGGCCGGAGGCGTCAACCACCTTTCTTCTTTGATGAATTCGATTGATCAGGTTCTTTTTGTTTTTGACATGAGCAATAATATTGCTGTCAATGGCAGTATTGATGCCCTGCATTCCTTCATTGATTATTATGAAGATTTTTATCAGGACTACCAGCGGGGAAGATTGACAGGAATGGACAAGGCTTATGTCAACCGCATGATTTCCTCAAAAGGCGAGCAAGCGGTGGCGGAAATTCTGGCTAACAAAAAATTTGGAATTATTTTCAACCGTTGCCAGCAGTCCAGGGAAATCGCCGGTTGCCTCGATCAGTTAAGGGAGTATCTCGATACCCTTGACCGCTTTGAAGAATATAAGGACAGGATTCATATGGTCGGAATGGTTCCCCATCACAAGATCATCAATATTACCAATAACCGGGGTACCTTGTTTTACGATAAAGACACCGCGCTTTCCAGTTGCATCAATCTGGTTGCGGAAAACATCATTAGCGAAAATAAATTTAGTCCCACCCTTTCTAATACCAACAACGAAATCCTCCAGTTTCTGCAAAAAAATGGAAAAGGTAGCTGGATAAGCCGCTTCAACAGAATTGCAAGCAGTCTCGGATAAAATAACCGGCGGGGTCGGAACTTTCTAGTGCTCACCCAGGCTGAATTTTTTCCCGCTAAAATTTATCCTGTTGAATATTAAAGTGTTCCCGGATAAACTGTCCCGGTTGGTTCCTCCTTTTTATAGAAATACTTTTTAAGGGAATCTCTCCACTGTTTGTTGTGAGGTCGCCTTAAATTCCTGCGGGCCGGGTTTTATGAATTCTGAAAGCAAGCTTACAGTTTTAAATATTACCGAATACAACCTGATCGGTAACAAAGACCCCAATGGGAGCTATGACCGCAAGACCCGCGAAAACCTGTATTGGATTATAGAAAAGCTTCGAACCCAATCCCACATGCTTTCCCGGCTTGAACGACGGTTGCTGGAAAAATTCAGCAATGCAACTTTTGGCGCTTTGGAAGAAAAGGATAAAAAAGTAAAATTTGAAGTAGCCAGATATCGTTTATCCAACAATGTCAAGCAGACCCTTAAGCTGGCGGCTACCACAATTGGAATTATAATTGTTAGTGGTGCCCTGGTTTACCAGTTTTTTCTGGGCGCGCAAACCCGAAAAAAAGTGGATGTAGCCTGGTATCAGGGCTTGAACAAGGTTGGCCTTGTCTCCAAGGAGGAAGTGGATCAAATACGGCAAGACCTTACATTGACCTCCGTTGAGTTGAAAGAAACGCGCCAGTTCAATGCCGAGCTCAGCATGCAGATTGAGCAGATGATTTTGAATAACAAGGTCACGGAAAACCTGAAATACATCCTCAAGCAGGTTTATAACAACCAGGCGGCAACTTATGCACGTTCCGGTCAGACAATGACCTTGAAGTACAACGACAAGGTTGTGGCCTCTTTCAACTATAAAAACCCGAAACTCTGGTATCTTTTAGGAATCGTTGAAAGTGGTGTCCTGAGAGTTTATTACAACGATCAGGAAATTATGGAAATAGAAAGTATTTTTGGAAGAACAGGGGAAGAAACCCCGACCGGCGAATATGAAATAAAGAATAAGGCTTACAAGCCTACCTGGTATAAAAAAGAAACCGTTGATGGGAAAACACGAGTGCGGGCCATTCCTTTTGGTCACAAGGATCATGATATTGGCCATTGGTGGTTGGGTATGAAACGATTGGGCGACCCGGTACTGGGAAGTTATGGAATCCACGGTGTCAATGCGGCCAAAGTCAACGAATTCTTCAAGAAAAATTTTGACTGGCGAAACGGAAGTGCCGGTTGTCCTAATATTCAGGAATGGTACCTGGATTTTCTGGCTAAAATGGTTCCCCTGGGAACCCATGTAAATATTGTGCAGAAAGATAAGTGGGATAAAAAACGGGATTTCATTCCCCCATCCTCCGCTTGATCGCCACGTGATATTTGTGATGTCCTCTTCCCTTCATGCCCGGCACGGGTACGTGATATTTTACCTTAGCTTTCGTGCCCTGAAAGGGTACTTCGTGGAGGAGACCTTTGCATAAAGTGGTTCTGTATTGAGAAAAAGCGAGATCCTTCTTCGCCAAGGCTCATCAGGATGACAATACGATGGTTTCTGCATGTCATTCTGAGCGTAAGCGAAGAATCTCGGGGTTGTGCAAAGACCCCTCTTTTTGAAGAGGGGCTGGGGTGATTTACAACCTCTCATGCAATATGCGGGTTAGTCGAAATAAATTATTGTTCGCCAGTTAGATTATCTGCTCACTGGCCCCACGCCCAGTGGAAGGGATTTTTATGAAAAAACTTTGGGGAGGCCGGTTCAAACAATCGACCGATGCTTTGATGGAAACCTTCTCGGCTTCCATTTCTTTTGATAAGCGGCTATACGCCTGCGATATCGAGGGCAGTATCGCGCATTGCAAAATGCTGGCGCATTGTAAAATTATTTCCCCGGCGGAGTCGCGGAAAATCCAGAAAGGATTACAGCGGATTTTACGGGAATGTGATGAGGGGCGGTTCGAGTTCAGCGACAAGCTGGAAGATATCCACATGAATATCGAAAGCCGTCTGCGCGATATTATAGGCCCAACCGCGGGCAAACTTCATACCGCCCGCAGTCGCAATGACCAGGTATGTCTGGACATCCGTCTTTATTTGCGTCATGAGGTGGATGAGGCGGTTAAGGAAATCGACCGGCTCTGCAAAACCCTGGTGGCTCTTGCCAGAAAGAATATCGACCGGGTGATTCCCGGATACACTCATTTGCAAAGGGCGCAACCGGTTTTGCTTTCGCATCACCTCCTGGCATATGTGGAAATGTTGCTTCGGGACAAAGAACGCTTTCAGGACGCGCGAAAAAGGATCAACGTCATGCCCCTGGGGTCAGCGGCATTGGCCGGTACCAATTTCCCTATTGACCGGCATTACACCGCCAAACTTTTAAAGTTTCCAGAAATTTCCCACAACAGCATGGACGCGGTGGCAGATCGGGATTTCGCGGCGGAGTTTTGTAGTGCTTCAGCTTTATTGATGATGCATCTCAGCCGGTTTTGCGAAGAACTTGTTATCTGGAATTCCAGTGAATTCGGATTTGTGGAGTTGTCCGATGCCTTCACCACGGGGAGCAGTATCATGCCGCAAAAAAAGAATCCCGACGCGGCAGAATTGATTCGCGGAAAATCCGGCCGCGTGTTCGGTAACCTGGTTTCCCTTCTCACGCTGATGAAAGGATTGCCGCTGGCCTACAACAAAGACTTGCAGGAAGATAAAGAACCCCTGTTTGATTCAGCGGACACCATCAAAGTTTGTTTAAAGATTTTCAATGACATGATGAAGTCTGCAAAATTCACTTTGCTTTCAGAAGAACAACTGGAAGCCAGCGGTTTTTTAACGGCCACCGATATGGCAGATTATTTGGTCTTGAAAGGGGTTCCTTTTCGCGAGGCCCATGAGATTACTGGAAAATCCGTTGCCTATTGTTTGGATGAGAAAAAAACCCTGAGCGCCCTTTCGCTCACCGAACTACGCAAAATTTCTAAACGGTTTGAAGCGGATGTCTCGGAGCACATTGCCCTTAAGAACTCGGTGGATCGGAAAAATGTTTACGGCGGAACGGCCAGAAAACAAGTGAAGGCACAGATTTCCCGGTTGACGAATAAACTGAAATAGGGGATTGAGATATGAAACTAAAAACCATTTTACTCCTTTTAATAATCCTGGCTTTTTTTGTCGGTCAGGCCGGTTGCGGCAAAAAAGGGCCTCCCGTTCCTCCAGCTCAGGCACTGCAAAGGTAAACGCCGTTGAACGCAGTAGAAATAGAAACAGCCATTAGCCACTTAGCCGAGCAAGCATTTGACGCGGTGAGCTGGCCCTACGCCTTTCTGGAGGCGTTTGGCAACAAGGCCACCACCATCAAGCGCCTGCAAAGCGGCTCTTCCAATGCCTCCGATATTGAAGGCGGGGTATTACAGCGTAGCAATATCCACATCGCCGTATGCGCGGAAGGAGATGTCACCGCCACCCTAAGCATCTTGAAGGCCAGCCCTGCCACCACCAAGGCCAAAGCCAAATTCATTTTAGCCACCGATGGAATCACGCTAGAGGCAGAAGACCTCACCACGGGTGAAACTGTTGTCTGCGACTATAAAGACTTCCCCAATCACTTTGGCTTTTTCCTGCCATTGGCAGGCATCACCACCGTTAAGCAAATCCGTGACAACACCTTTGATATTCGTGCCACCAGCCGTTTAAACAAACTTTATGTGGAGCTATTAAGAAACAACCCCGACTGGGATACTTCAGATCGCCGCCACGATATGAACCACTTTATGGCGCGTCTGATTTTTTGCTTCTTCGCCGAAGATACGGATATTTTTAATGGCACCGGATTGTTCACCGACACCATAGACCAGATGAGTGCGCGAGACTCCTCGAATACCTACGAAGTGATGAGCGAGATTTTCCGTTCAATGGATACGGCACTTACGGAAAGATCAGGAGCAAGTCTTCCAAGATGGGCAGATGGCTTCCCCTATGTAAACGGCGGGCTGTTTTCCGGTAATACGGACGTGCCAAGATTTAGCAAGATTGCCCGTTCCTACCTTCTCCATATCGGCAATCTCGACTGGAAGAAGATCAATCCCGATATTTTCGGCTCAATGATCCAGGCGGTGGCGGATGACGAAGAGCGCGGCGCTCTGGGCATGCATTACACCAGCGTGCCGAACATCCTGAAGGTGCTGAATCCGCTCTTTCTCGATGATCTGCGCGAGAAGCTGGAAGAGGCAGGTGACAACGCGCGCAAGCTACTGAATCTGCGCAAACGTATGTCCAACATTCGCGTGTTTGACCCTGCCTGTGGTTCAGGCAATTTTCTTGTGATTGCCTATAAAGAAATGCGGGCGATAGAGGCAGAGATCAATACAAGACGAGGAGAAAAAGACCGGAAAACAGA
>Ga0210009_1002815_pt1 | contig 12051 bp, 11 predicted proteins | sample CryGeyCG2114_065_FD_185457 | JGI IMG/M metagenome (GOLD analysis project Ga0210009, IMG submission 185457) | Groundwater microbial communities from aquifer - Crystal Geyser CG12_big_fil_rev_8/21/14_0.65 (SPAdes) (version 2) | ecosystem: Environmental > Aquatic > Deep subsurface > Groundwater ... | reverse complement strand
CCTCTCGATTCTTGTGGTGGTCATGCTATGATACTTTGAATCCTTCTGGACACTCAAGAGTCGATATCGACCACGCCTATTGGACTAACGTTCAAGATTTTGCTATTCGTTTGATTTATGAATATCAGAGCAACGGAGTCAAGCAAGAGATATCCATTACCCCCGGATCGCCTTCTATCAGTTCGATCTATCCCAACCCTTTCAACGGCGGAACCACCTTCTCTTATTATTTACCTTCAGATGGGAATACGTTGATCACTGTTTATGATCTGTCTGGTCATGTGATCAGGTCCTTCCCTGAAGGTTATCAATCCGCAGGGATTCACAATCTTCCGTGGGATGGGAAAACCTCCATAGGTACCTCCGCCCCGACTGGAGTATATTTTCTTAATCTTAAGTACTTAAATAATACACATAGACACTCGATTTCTAAGAAGTTGCTGATGTTGAAATAGCCACCACCCTATAGCGGAATAATTGCCACAACGCAGTTGAAACAATTTTTGGAAATAATCTCAAAATGAGTAAACCCAAACGACACGCATTCCTATTCTGTATGATATTTTTAATTAGCGGGACTATTTTCTCTCAGGCGACCACGCAAGATACAGCATCTTATTTTGATGAAAACACTAGGTATTCGTATCAATCAGTGGAGCATGGGAGTGTCGCCGATTTCTTTAGCGGATTCCTTTTAAGTGACGATTTGAACACTATAAAAGAAGTATTAGGCCGAATTCAGTGCAAATAATAAGGATACCGAGTAATTTGAAATATTGTGAATATACTAATGACAGGTATTAATTATTTGATTTAAAGCGTAATTGCTTTTAGCCAGTATGCAAATGATAAATCTATGAAAGTTTGGAGGAAAACGCATGATTACAAGCAGGTCTAACGGAAGGTTAAGGTTACTCAAAGTTTGTTTTTCTGGATTTTTACTTTTACCATTGAGTGTGTTGTTAGGGAACGATTCGACACATACTAAAGATATCCCTGAGCATACGCTAATAAAAATTGAGCCATTTCAGCCAATGGCATATTCCTTGGGATTACCCCCGGTTTATGAAGAAATTGATTCACTGTTGGAATATTTTTACAAGAATATTGCGCAATATCCAATTAAAATTACCTCATCAAACAGAATAGAGAAAGTTACGTGGGATGAGAATGAGATTAGTGATGAATTTCTTGAGAGAATTGCACAGAGTATTTTTCATACACACTTTTATCCAGAAAGTCTTTTTTCATCCTATTGTCGAAATAGTAACACCAGCGTGGGCTACTACCTCCACAAGCTTAATCAAGACAGGAAAACTGGCATTCCTCGAACGGAAATTACCTATCCCCTCCCGGGATATATATTGAACACATATTTTTGTAATACATTAATCCCTTCCCATTTATCGTGGGAATATAATCTACTGCTACGATATAAGTATATACTAGAAATAGAGCCAATCAGTAAAGAAATAAAAGTAATAGACCCCAATGTTAAGGGATTTAATGGCATATTTTATTCTTCGAAGGTTATTAAAGATTTTAAAGGCAACTTTAATGGTGAAGGGACCATACTCGTTTCTAGTGTTCCTGATTATCTAAAGGGTTCTTTAAGGGAAATGGAAGTCGGTAATAGATATATTGTACTTATATGGCACGAAAATACGAAGGGAGCATATGGACTTGATTATATGCTCAGGGGTTCAGCGACGAAGGGTCGTGGAATTTTTAAAATAGTAGATGGGAAAATTAAAGATGATGACGAGGTACTGGTCCCCGGGAGAAATAATATACTAGTAAATGAATTCTATACACATTTGGCGTCATTCATCAATTCAAATTTTGGAGCTACAGATGAAAAATATTAGAATAGTTATCATATTACTATTAACCACTGTCTGTTTTTACCAAGCTCAGGGCCACAACGAGTATTCATATGTTGAAAATGGAAATGAAGTTGACACGACGGCAAGTCAATCTGATATCGAGAACTGGAATGTGCCGGTTTTGTTTTGGGATGTTGTTTATAATACACAGGGGGCAAGCGGTGTGCCGATAAAATGGATCGAGCCGACTATTCCAATAAATTGGTTAGTACAAGGGGATTATGCCGGGGCAATTGAAAGCGCAATTGATATATGGAATCAAGTTCCAGTGGATGGTCACTTTTTTGACCATGTAGATCTATCGACGGACGCTAGGTATTCGTATCAATCAGTGGAGCATGGGAGTGTCGCCGATTTCTTTAGCGGATTCCTTTTAAGTGACGATTTGAACACTATATAAGAAGTATTAGGCTGAATTCAGTGCAAATAATAAGGATGCCGAGTAATTTGAGATATTGTGAATATACTAATGACAGGTATTAATTATTTGATTTATAGCATACTTGCTTTTAGCCAGTATGCAAATGATAAATCTATGAAAGTTTGGAGGAAAACGCATGATTACAAGCAGGTCTAACGGAAGGTTAAGGTTACTCAAAGTTTGTTTTTCTGGATTTTTACTTTTACCATTGAGTGTGTTGTTAGGGAACGATTCGACACATACTAAAGATATCCCTGAGCATACGCTAATAAAAATTGAACCATTTCATAAAGCCACCGCAAATTCAAATGATTTCCCGTCAGTCTATTTAGAGTTAGACTCACTTCTTGAAGTCTTCTACAACCGAACTATACAATATCCTGAAGCAACATATTCAAAAAAGGCTTTTGAGCGAATCGATTTGGACTCCAGTAAATATTCTGATACCTATCTCAAGAAAGTAGCAGCTGCTCTGATCCAGACGCATTTTTACCCAAGTAGCTATTTTTACCAGTATTTTCAAACGGTAAACACTGATGTAAAGCAGTATTATTTACAAATAGATAAAGATCGACGAAATGGGATTGCGCGGACTGAGATTCAATATCCGCTTCCTGGATGGGTCATGGTTAAATACTTTGGTGAACAGCTAATACCACAAAAACTGGGTTGGGAATATAATTTATTATTACAGAATCAGTATATATTGGTCGTAAAACCAATCTCAAAGGAAACAAGAGTATTTGATCCCCAAGTGCGTATTGGCACTGGTCTGTATTACGAAGTTGAAGTTTTGAATGATTTAAAAGGAAACTTCACTGATAACCAAAATATTTTAGTGACGCATCGTAGGGAATTTCTGGAAGGGCTAAATAAAGAGATGATGATAGGGAACAAATATGTGATTCTTATTCAATCGGTGGATGAAAAAGGGGCTTATGGGCCGGCTTATTTACTTCGTGGCTCACCGATAACATTGGGACGCGGGATTTTTTCTGTGGTGGACGAAGAAGTAAAGGACATGGAAAAGATTCTTTATCCTCAAAAACAAACATATGATATAATTGAATTAAAAACGCGATTAGGGGATTTTATTGGTACAAATATTGACAAATATTAGGAGTGTATTGTGCGAGTAACTAAAATTATTATTGGATTCATGGTCGGTCTCTCTTTCTGTGTTCTTCTTGCTCACGACGAATATTGGTATGTGACTGGCTACAATCAGGTGGTTCCCGTAACTGCTTCAAGAGAGCAAATTGAAATGTGGACACGGCCAGTTGCATTTTGGCCTCAGGTGTATGATTGGATAGAGCCAATTCCGATCGAGTGGCCATATTATTTAGCTTTTGACGATGTAACTGATGAAGATGTTAGTGGTGCGATCCAGGCAAGCATGGATATTTGGAATGCTCAGGTTCCAGATGAGTTGAATTACACAATGTTCGAAGAAGTATTTGATGATGGCGTAATGTTCGTTCCTACTCCAAGCAGTTCACCCTTGTTAAATTCTAATACACCGGGAAAATCATATTTGACTAATGGTGCTTGGGGGATCTTATAGTTATTGAGCGTGTTTGTTCAAATTGTCAAACTGATAACGACGTTACGGGTGTACCCTCTTTTTTCTCCCCTTGCCAAAGGGGAGAATTTTTTTCATCGATACAGGTTCTAACTCTCCGAATTTGATAGTTTTTCGGATTTTCTCCCACGAATCATTCTACGCTTGCTCCTTAATCGGTGGTTTTATTCCTGCCGTTTTCTTCGTGACATTCGCGGATAATTCTTTCCCCAAATTCCGTTGATTTTTCGGCACAGCGGGGCTTAACCTTGCACCATGCGAAAGCGACTCCATTAATGTCCTTGAACGGGACCGTCATTCTGCCCGGCGATAAATCCATTTCTCATCGGGCGCTCATGCTGGCTTGCCTGGCGGATGAACGCAGTACACTCCACAATGTCAACCGTGGCGCCGATGTGAAAAGTACGGCCAGTTTACTCAAGCGCTGCGGAATGGACATCGTCTGGAAAGATGATACCGTCCAGATTCAGGGTGCCGGACGCGAACCTTTTTTGCAGCCGCACCTGCCGCTGGATTGCGGGAATTCCGGCACAACGGCGCGTCTCAGCATGGGATTATTGGCTGGATTTCCCCTGCAGGTAACCTTTACTGGTGACGACTCACTCAGCCAGCGACCCATGAATCGCGTCATTCTCCCCCTGCGACAGATGGGCGCGCGGATTGCCACACGGGATCAGGGATATTTACCGGTGATGCTTACCGGTGGCGAATTGTGGGGTATTCACTATGATTTGCAGATTCCCAGTGCTCAGGTAAAATCCGCCATCCTTTTAGCCGGGCTGAATGCCCAATCCGAAACCAGCATTACCTCTCCATTACCCAGTCGTGATCACACGGAACGCATGTTAAAAGCCCTGGGTGCGAAATTAAAAATCACCGACGACACCATTATGGTCTATCCGCTGAAAAAACCGTTGTCAGCACAGGATTTCACCATACCAGGCGATTTTTCATCCGGCGCATTTTTATTAACGGCGGCGGTGTTGGTACCGGGGTCGGAGGTCATTCTACAGGGCGTTTCTCTCAATCCAACCCGCACCGGATTTTTGGACATTCTCAAAGCGATGGGCGAGAATGTCGTTGTTTCAAAGTCCGGCACTAAAATCGGCGAGCCGTTTGGTGACATTCAGATTCAGGCTGGCGCGTTACAGGCTACCACCGTCAATCCGGATCAAATCCCCAATATCATTGATGAACTACCGCTGGTTGCGCTGTTGGCAACGCAAGCTGAGGGAACAACCGTGGTGAGTGGCGCTGCCGAACTCCGGGTGAAGGAGTCCGACCGGATTGAGGCGATTGTAGCCAATTTGCGGAATTGGGGCGCACAGATCGAAGCCACACCGGATGGATTTATCATCACCGGACCCACTCGTTTAAACGGGGGTTTCGTGAAAACTCATCACGACCATCGGATTGCCATGATGATGAGTGTTGCTGGTCTGATTGCCAAACAACAACAACCCGCTCATTTGGATGATCTGGCCTGCATGGATATTTCTTTTCCAGGATTTCTTCGGGTGTTGGAAAAACTCCAAAATCCCTGAACAAATCCAATTGAAACAAGATTTTTATACGACGCCGGAACGGTTATTTTATCCTCCGTATTGATGAAAACGCGGCATGAAAAGAAGGAGCGATTGTGAAACTTGGAATAATTGGTGATCCCGTAAAACAGAGTGTGAGTCCATTTTTAATTGAATTACTCTTCGAAAAACTGGGCCAGGAAGTGGCTTACAAGAAATATGAAGTTTTGCAGGGCGATCTCCGGGAATGGTTAAGGGGACGCGCTGCCAAAGGGCTGGACGGATTTAATGTCACCATTCCCCATAAAACGGCGATCATTCCCTTTCTGGATGCCGTGAACGACCGGTCTGCACCGCTGAAGGCTGTGAATGTCGTTCGGAAACATGACGGCAAACTGGTTGGGTACAATACGGACTGGTATGGATTTGTAAAAGCAGTGCAGATGAACAGTGTTGATCTGAAAGATGCCAATGTGGTGATTTTGGGTGCTGGTGGCGCTGCTCGGGCGGTGGCATTCGGAGCATCACGGATGGGCGCCAAGCGAATTACCATCGTTGCCCGGAAACTTCCCCACGGCGTGTTGGTTGTGAAAGACCTGAAAGCCGCCGTGGCACCGACCCTCATGGAAACCACGCCCTGGGATGTGAATGCGGTGGAGCCCATCGAACAGGCGTACATGATCGTGAACACCACGCCTATCGGGATGAAGCCGGACATTCGTCAGACACCATTAGACAAAGATCTGCTTGAAAATGCCAGCGTTGTAATGGATGTGGTGTACAATCCCATCAATACCAGACTCCTGGCGGATGCATTGATGTCTGACTGCCAGACGATTCCAGGGCTTGATATGCTGATGTATCAGGCCATGGCGGCGGTGGATGTGTGGTTGGGTGAGGAGCAGGACTGGAAAGCTGTTAACCTGGTTGAAGTCCGGGAATTGACCCACAACAAGATTACCGGTTTTAAGCGAAAAGATTATTAAAACCAACTTTCGTCGCGGACAAACAGATTAAACATTCCATAGGCAAGCGAAGATGGCACATGGGTATGTTCGTATTGATAATAATTCGTCTATCACACAAAGCCACGAATGCTCCGAAAACGCGCCGGGCTATTCGCGACGATCAAGATTAAACTGGAATTTCATTTCGCCCCGATGTTGACCCGCATTCGTCAGTTCCTGAAATCCATCCACAATTCGGCCACGCCGATCACCCTTCTCCATTTTTTCGCCATCATGCTCCTTCTCTCATTTTGGCGCGTTTTGTGGGTCTGGCAACTGCGTGACCTGATTCCGGAGAATTCTACTGCGCTCATTTTTCAGGCTTTTGGGGTGGGACTGAGGTTGGATCTGGTTGTCTCCGCCCTGTTCACCCTGCCGTTGTTTATTATTGTTTTCATCCCCACCAGCTTGTCAATGAACTGGGGGAAATATTTTATCAAAACCTGGTCGATGATCTCCGGATTGGCGATTGGGATCAGCATGATCATAGACATTGAATTTTTCCGTGAATTCGATTCCCACATTAATCTCACCGTGACGCAATATCTTGGAACCGACGAATTATGGCAGTTTCTGTGGGCGACCTACCCAATGGTGCGCTATCTATTGCTGATGATCGGTGTAACGGGATTGTGGTGGTTTGGCTTTAACAGGATTTTCCGGAAAATTCATCTTCAGCCTTCCAATCCTCGGTGGCTGCCCATTCCAGCTTTTTTAATTCTGGCCATACTATTGGTCATTGCTGGTCGCGGCGGTCTTCAGGAACGACCCGTGAATTGGGGTAACGCGATTTTCAGTCAAAACCATTTTGCCAACCAGACGGCCTTGAACCCGCTTTATTTTTTTGGTCGCAGCATGGCGCAATTGTCGGATACGAAGAATTTGAAGGCGACGCTCAGTTATTTTCCAGCCGACACCGCCTGGACCATCACACAAGAATTGATCAGCAGTCCCGACGATATTTTCCCCAATCCCCAAAATCCACTACTTCGAAGGCATCAGCCACCTGAACACCCGCTCACAAAACCGCATATTGTTCTGGTTATTTTGGAAACCTTTCCCGGCGAGTACTGCGGTTACCTCAATCCGGTTTATGCAGACATTACACCGAATTTGGACGCTATTTCGAGAGACGGTATTACACTCCAGCGGATTTATGCCAATGGTCACCGAACCGCGCAAGGATTGGGAGCCATTCTCTGTTCCTGGCCGAACCTGCCCGGCACACCCGTAATCTATCGCGTGGAAGCGCAGCGCAATATGCCAACTGCCGCATCGGTTTTGGGCGATGTTGGCTACGAGACGACATTTCTCTATGGTGGTGATGCAGATTTTGACAACATGGGGGGATTTTTCCTGGCCAATGGATATGACAGGATTTATGAGCAGGATGATTTTCCAGCCGACACACCGGCAACCATGTGGGGCGTGTACGATGAATACCTGTTCGACAAAACTCTGACAATTCTTGATACGGCTGAAACACCCCATTTCCTTACCGTGCTTACCGTTTCCAATCACCAACCCTGGTCGCTACCGGCGCACCGGGAGGCACAGATTCCACCCTATCGCAATCAGTCCCACCCCAATGCCGATATGCTGCGCACCATGCGTTATGTTGACACGACTATCGGTGAATTTCTTGATTCCGCCCGGCAACGCACCTGGTTTGACAGCACGCTGTTTGTTTTTGTCAGCGATCACGGTCGCACCCTCCATCAGGCTGAATTTCATGATCCGCGGAACCCGCGCATCGTAGGTCTTTTTTACGGACCCGCGTTCATTGATGAACCGCTGCAAATTGGCACCATCACCAGTCAGATAGACATTTTACCAACCCTGTTAGGGATCATTCACCTGGATGGGGAAGATACTTTCTGGGGACGAAATCGTCTCATGCCGGGACCGGGTTTTGCCGGAATGCTCCGGAACGAGCGGTTTGACTGGTACGCGGGTGATTATTTTTATGAAGAGGTTCTGGGTGACCAGTCGCGGTTGTATCGTTATAGCGATTCCTGGGATACCGGCATTGAAGATGTTACCCAATCAGAGTCCGTGCGGTATAAAAGCCTCCAGCGTGAAGCCCGGGCGTTTCTGCAATCCGCCTATTTTGGTTTCGGACAGCGCTTTTTTGATCCGACAAATTTGCAGGTAAAAGCCGATTGAAATCCTTGCATTACCAATCGTTTTATACAATGCTTAGACCATGTTAACCCGCCTGAAATTTCTTACCGCCGGTGAATCCCACGGTCCCGGACTCACCGGGATATTGGAGGGCTTGCCAGCCGGGATTTCCATTGATATTGCTGATCTTCGGAATGAACTGAAGCGTCGCCAAAAAGGGGTCGGTCGTGGTAAGCGGATGGCGATCGAGGATGAGCAGGTTGAGATTCGGGGCGGTGTGCGGTACGGGAAAACCCTGGGCTCACCCATCGCGCTCTGGCTACCGAATCGTGACTGGGATAATTGGCACTTCCAAATGTGTGTAGAAACCATCAGTAACCCCGCTAAGCCGGTGACCTTACCGCGACCGGGACATGCTGATTTCGCTGGTGCGTTGAAATATGGCACATCGGACATTCGCAATATTTTGGAGCGTGCGTCTGCCCGGGAAACGGCGATGCGGGTTGCTTTGGGATTTCTCGCCAAACAATTCCTGGCGGCATGCGGCATTAAGATCACCAGTTTTGTGAGTCAAATTGGTGGAATTATCGCGCCGGAGATTCAGTTCACAAACACAATGGACTTGCAGCATTTTGGTGAAATGGTTGATGCCTCGCCGGTTCGCTGTCCGGATCCCGAAGCTTCGGGGAAAATGTCTTCCTCCATCGAACGCGCTCAAAATGACGGTGACTCAATGGGAGGTCGGTTCGGAGTCGTGGCGACGGGTCTACCAGTTGGGCTCGGTAGTCATGTTCACTGGGATCGTAAACTTGACGCGAGACTGGCCGCCGCATTGATGTCCATTAATGCTGCAAAATCGGTGACTGTGGGTACTGCGGCAGCGAGTGAACAAGTGGGGACGACGTATCACGACGAGATCATTCCGGCGGAATCCGGGATCACTCGCACCACCAATCATGCCGGTGGTATTGAAGGTGGCATGTCAAATGGCATGCCGATTGTCTTGGAGGTTGCCATGAAACCGATTCCCACTCTGATCAAACCACTTCGGTCCGTGGATTTAATCTCCGGTGAAGCGGGATTAGCGCATAAAGAACGAACGGATAGTTGCGTCGTCCCGGCGGCTGGCGTGATCGGTGAGGCAATGGTAGCCTTGGTTTTAGCGGATGCGTTACTGGAAAAATTTGGTGGTGATTCGCTTGAGCAAACCCTGGGACATTTAGCAGTTTCCGGGCAATATTTGTATAACTTTAAACCCGGAACAGATCGGTCGCCGGAAGGACAGAGCGATTTGAAATTAAGTTGAGACATCTTGTGGAGTGAGCGTCATGCTAAGTGAAATAAAAAGGATTGTATGAGTTTTGAGCGAGGACATTATGTCGGCGGGTAGTGAAAAAAACATCTATCTGATTGGAATTTCCGGGAGTGGCAAGTCAACCGTGGGGGAGGCATTGGCATCCCAACTCGATTGGCAGTTCATTGATTTGGATGAGCGCATCGAATACATGACGCACCAGACCATTCGAAGGATATTCGAAGAAGAAGGCGAAGAGGCTTTTCGGATGTACGAGAAGGCGGCATTGATGAGTACGGAAAAATTGCGGAAAACCGTGGTCGCCTGTGGTGGCGGTATCATCCTGCTTCCGGAAATTCGCCAATGGCTGAAAAAACAGGCGACAGTCTGGCTGCAGGTGAGTTCGGACGAAGCGATTAGCCGGCTCGGTGCGGAAATCAAAGAGCGACCGCTGTTGGCTGCAGAAGGTAACCCGGAAACGACATTGAGAAATATTCTGGCTGAGCGGAAACCGTACTACACGGCAGCGGCTAAATATCAGGTCAAGACCGATAATGTCGACCCCATGGATGTGGCTTTTAATATTCAGATGGAAATGGGTTTCATCTCCGATTTTGATCCCTCCGGGTTTGATGATCTTTTTACCAAGGATGATGATGACGATGAGTTCTGAGACATTAACAGTCAAGCATTCAACCGGAAAATATCCCATCCTGGTAGAGCCCAAAAGTCTGGACGCACTGGGTGAGCAATTTGAGCGACGCAGCCTGAAAAGCCCGGTGGGGATTGTCACGAACCGCCGGGTGAATGATCTTTACGGTGACCGCATTCGGGAGGGGTTGCGTGGAGCGGGTTTTGTTACCCGAACCGTATTAATGCCTGACGGCGAGCGATATAAAAATCTGGCGACGGTGGAGCAACTCATCAACGCGCTCTTGAAACAAAAAATGGAACGGAATGGGACCATTCTCGCTCTGGGTGGTGGTGTCACCGGCGATGTGACCGGATTTGTAGCCTCCATTTTGTTTCGTGGTGTGCGGTGGGTGCAGGTTCCCACGACATTGCTGGCTCAGGTTGACGCCAGTGTGGGCGGGAAAACCGGTGTGAATCACGAATTTGGAAAAAATATCATTGGTGCGTTTCACCAGCCGGAGTTGGTTGTGATTGATCCGGAAGTCAATCTGACCCTGGAAACCAGGGATCGTTTGTCCGGATACGCCGAGATGCTGAAAATGGCCTTCATTCTGGACCCCAGCTTTCTGGACGTGCTGATCAAATACCGGGACAAGATTATTGATGGTGATGATGTGAATATGCTGAGTCGCGCCATCAGTCGCAGCGTGGCCTTAAAAGCGCAGATTGTCACCGAAGATGAGCGTGAATCCAACCGGCGGCGGGTGTTGAATTTTGGACACACTTTCGCTCACGCGTTGGAAAAGGTTACTGAATACAAACGCTACCGACACGGGGAAGCGGTCCTGCTGGGAATGTATGCCGCGGGCTGGCTCTCCAATCAGGTGAGTGGACTTTCCAATGACAACTGGGAAATCATGCGCTCCATTCTCCGGGATGTACCCTTTGACCAGCAGGTGGATGATCTGGACGCTGCCAAGGTGGTGGCGGCCATGGAAGGGGATAAAAAAACCCGGCACGACCGGATTAATTATGTGCTGCTGAAACGATTTGGCGATGTAACCATCACCGACGCGGTTTCGCCCACCGCCGCTCAATTGGCAGTGCAGGCCATGAAGGTGGCGTTTTCAAATTCCGGCAACACCGATGATGAAAGTACTTCTGACGCTAATGTAAGCGCCACCGGGAAACTTTGATGTCAATGACTCCGGAATGGTCTGTGTGGGGCGCGGCGTTCCTCCAGTCGTTTGTCACACTCCTGGTAATTATGGATCCTTTTGGTGGACTGCCCATCTTCCTCACACTCACTAAAAATTTTGATCTGCCCCGAACCAGACATTCTGCCAACCGTGCCATCCGGGTATCCTTTATTCTGCTGGTAATTGTGGTGTTCGTGGGGACGGGCGTACTGGATTTTTTCGGGATTTCGCTTTTTAGTTTTCAGGTGGGTGGTGGATTGATTCTGCTTTTATTGGGATTGTTATATGTTCTGGATATTCAGGTTGGGTCTGCCAATGACTATAAGAGTGATATTATTATTCCCATGGCCACACCGCTTATTGCCGGACCGGGGGCTATCAC
>Ga0210009_1002812_pt1 | contig 12055 bp, 10 predicted proteins | sample CryGeyCG2114_065_FD_185457 | JGI IMG/M metagenome (GOLD analysis project Ga0210009, IMG submission 185457) | Groundwater microbial communities from aquifer - Crystal Geyser CG12_big_fil_rev_8/21/14_0.65 (SPAdes) (version 2) | ecosystem: Environmental > Aquatic > Deep subsurface > Groundwater ... | reverse complement strand
GTCCCTTCAAAAAACCGTTTAATATTTAATCCCGAACCGGTTAATCCGTCATTTTGTGCTTACGGCAAACCAAAAACCTTTCCATCCCGAACCTTTGTTATGGTAACAGGTATTTCCTCATTTACCGTATCATCCCCTACATCTATCAATACAGGGATGTAGTTTCGGGAAAATCCCTTCAGATATTTCGTGTCCACATCCCTTTTAGACTCTATCAGGACAGAAAGCCTCTTTCCGAGAAATCTCCTGTAGAATTCTTCTCTCTTCCTGTTTCCTATGCCGCGTAGTATTTTACCCCTATTTTTTATAGTCTTACTGTCTACCTGATCCGGAAAGTCAGCAGCAGGAGTCCCCGGCCGTCTGGAATACGGAAAGACATGGAGATAGCCTATAGGAAGCTCCTCAATTACACTCACGGTATTGGTAAAATTTTCATGGGATTCTCCGGGGAAGCCTACTATGACATCGACTCCAATGTTTAAGTCGGGTATGGCTGAAACGAGCTTCTTTACCAGTTCCTTAAAGAGTTCAGAAGAATAAGGCCTATTCATCCTTTTCAGTACCTCATCTGCCCCGCTCTGCAAAGGGATATGCAGATGATTACAGATTATCGGGGAAGATGAGATAAGGTCTATCAGGTCGTCATCGAATTCAGTCGGTTCAATAGAGCTCAGTCTAATCCTGCAAGAGATGCCTTCATGTTCTATTGACCTGAGCAGATTCGAAAGTCTGGTAGGTGGCATTAAATCCCACCCATAAGAACCCAGGTGGATTCCGGTAAGGACTATCTCTCTATAGCCCAGTTCTGTCAGTTTAGATATGTTCCTTATGGTCTCTTCTTTTTGGAGGCTTTTGCTCCTTCCCCGGGCATAGGGGACAACGCAGTAAGAACAGTAAGAATCGCAGCCGTCCTGAACCTTTAGGAACGCCCTTGTGTGTTCAGGGAAGGCGGGTATGTCATTGGTTATTTCAGAAGAAACTTCCTTCCCTGGAGAACCATTGATAAGATCGACAATCCTTCCCTTCTCCCCAACCCCAACTGTATAATCCACTCCTTGAATCTCTTTTATCTCCTGAGGAGCCCTCTGGGCATAACATCCGGTAACTATTATCAAGGCATCCTGGTTTAATCTATGGGATCTTCGTATAAGTTGACGGGATTGATAGTCTGCCCTCTTCGTAACTGTACAGGTATTTACTATATAAATATCCGCTTGTTGGTCAAACGGCACAAAACTATATTCGGCCCCTTCCAGAAGCTTGTGGATTACGGCAGAATCATATTTATTAACCTTACATCCCAGAGTTGCAATAGCTATCTTCTTCAAAGTCTTATTTACCTAAGGGCTTTGAAAAGGTATCCTTTTTCACTTCAACATCCATTTTTTGACCCATCTAAACTCGCTTCATTGAAAATTCACAAACTCCCCGCCTCTGGCGGGTCAAACATGTGAATTTTTTACATTCCGCTCGCTAAGGTGGGTTCCCCAAAAAATCTATGAATTCGCTCTCAAGGATACCTTTTCAAAAGAGACATGGTTTTTCAAAGTTCTACTTACCTGTATAAAAACCAGTGGACAGGTATCTCTCGCCACTGTCTGCCAAAAGGGCAACCATCTTTCCTTTATCCGATACCTTGATTTTTTCAAGCGCTGCAAACATAACCGCCCCTGAACTAATCCCTGCTAAGATGCCCTCTTTTCTAACCAAGTCCCTGGCTGTTTTTATCGCTTCCTCATCTGAGACCCTTATAATCTCATCTACCCATCTCCGGTCATATATCTCAGGTATCCTGGACTGTTCAAGGTTTTTTAAGCCATAGACCTTATGGTTGGGATAAGGCTCTACCCCTATGATTTTGACCTCAGGTTTCAGTTCCTTCAGCCTTTTGCCCACCCCCATTATGGTACCAGAGGTGCCTATTCCGGCTACAAAGCAATCAACCTCTCCATTGGTATCCTCCCAGATCTCCCTGCCCGTGGTCTCATAATGCGCCATGACATTATTCTTGTTGAAATTCTGCCCTGCCAAAAAGTATTTGTCTGGATACTGTTTATAGAGCCTCATGGCCTCATCCCTTGCCCCATCCGGCCCCTTTTCGGTAGGTATCAGGAAGACCTTTACTCCATAACCCTCTAATAAATTTCTTTTTTCAATGCTTGCAGATTCCAGCAAGGTAACCGCCACCCTGTAGCCCTTCACAGCAGCCACCATCGCAAGGCTGATGCCCATATTGCCACTGGTGGATTCCAGGATAATCTTATCCTTGTTCAGGATTCCTTCTTCCTCTGCTTTGGAGATTATATAACAGGCTACCCTGTCTTTAAGGCTCCCACTTGGGTTAGCGCTCTCTATTTTAGCCATTAGTGTAACCCTGTTGTTGGGATTCATACGGCCTATTTTCACTAAAGGCGTATTGCCAATGGTCTCCAGTATACTATTCTCTACCACTTCTCAGATACTCTCCTTTCTGCAATTCAGACACTGGACTTCAGACTGTAGACACCAGACTCTCCAATTGTGTAACCTCTGGCTACTTTCTCCCATTTAGTTTAATGTCTGATGTCTATGGTCTAATGTCTGAATCACAAACTCTCCTTTATCCACCCACCACCTATAACCACATCTCCATCATAGAAAACAACGGCCTGGCCAGGTGTAACGGCCTTCTGTGGTTTTTTAAATCTTACAAGAACATTCCCGCCATCCTGGGGTATAATAGTCGCTTCCGTATCCTTATATCTGTATCGAATCTTACAAGAAGCGGTAATCTCCGAATCTAAATCCGGGAACAAAATCCAGTTGAGGTCCTCAGCAATTAAACCTTTACACAATAAATCCTTATCCCTTCCTACTATTACACTGTTACTTTTTAAGTCAAATCCCAGGACATAATAGGGATGAGAGGCAGGGATACCCAACCCTTTTCTCTGGCCTATGGTAAACAGGTGAATCCCTTCATGCTTACCCAGAACTTCTCCATTTTTGTTGATGATGTTACCCTCCGTAACTTTGCCTCCCACTATTCTCCCGGTTATAAACCTTCTATAGTCATTGTCAGGGATGAAGCATATCTCCTGACTCTCTTTCTTATAGGCCACTTTAAGTCCAAGGTTCGCTGCTATTTCTCTAACCTCTTTTTTAACAAAATCTCCTATCGGGAAAACCAACCGTTTGATTTCCTCTTGTTTTAAAGTAAAGAGAAAGTAGGATTGGTCCTTATCGGGATCTACTCCTTTAAGCAACAGGTATCGCCCCCTTGAATCATCCCAACTTATCCTTGCATAATGTCCAGTTGCCAGATAATCAGCCTTAAGCTCCAGGGCCTTCCTTAAGAGAACCTCAAACTTCAACTTTTGATTACACAGGATACAGGGGTTAGGTGTTCTCCCATCCATATATTCGGATACAAAATAGTCTATGACCTCTTTTCCGAATTTATCCTCTAAGTTAAGTACATAAAAAGGTATCTCCAGTTTGTCGGCTACCGCCCTTGCATGATAGATATCCTCAGGTGAACAGCAGCTCCTGAACCCTCTATCTCCCTGGCTGGAATAATCCCAGATTTGCATGGACACCCCAATTACATCATAGCCTCTCTCCTTCAACAGGGCAGCCGCCACCGAGCTATCCACCCCTCCGCTCATGGATACAACAACCCTTTTTTGGTTTTTGTTTCTCATAATGCCGACTTTTTGAGAGGTTTGAAGAAGTACCCCTTTTCACTTAAGCATACATTTTTTGACCCATCTAAGCTCGCTCCATTGAAAATTCACAAACTCGCCCTTCGGGCTCAAACATGTGAATTTTCTACATTCCGCTCGCTAAGAAGGGTTCCCCAAAAAATCTATGAATTCGCTCTAAGGGGCCTTCTTCAAACCTCTTTGTAGGTGGTCTCGTGCTAATTAAGTCCACCCTTTAATTACCGCTGCTTCACCTTCTTGAGATAAAGAGGGGACATTGAGCGAAGCCTGTTTACTATCTCTGGAAGCACACCAAGTACATATTCAACATCCTCTTCAGTATTACCCAGCCCCAGACTGAATCTAAGAGAACCCTGAGCAATCTCAGGTGTAATATCCATAGCTGTTAACACATGAGAAGGCTTCAGTGACCCAGATGTGCATGCCGATCCGGATGAGACTGCAATCCCTTCCAGGTCTAGGTTCAGTAAAAGGGATTCCCCTTCGATAAATTCAAAGCTGAGGTTTAAGGTGTTAGGAATCCTATTTATAGTATGGCCGTTTAATTTTACATGGTCCAATTTATCAATGATCCCTTTATAAAGTCTATCTCTCAATTTTGTAATATGCTTTGACTGAGATTCCATATCCCTATTTACTATCTCACATGCCTTGCCCAGTCCAACTATGCCGGGGATATTTTCAGTTCCTGCCCTCCTGCCCCCTTCCTGGTGGCCGCCATGTATCAGAGGCACAAGGGGTGTCCCCTTTTTTACATACAAGCAGCCTATACCCTTTGGTCCATATAGTTTATGCCCGGACAGGGAAAGAAGATTAACCTTCATATCCTTTGTATCTATAGGTATCTTCCCTACTGCTTGAACAGCATCGGTATGGAATATAATACCGTTATCCGCAGCAATCTCCCCTGCTTCTTTTACGGGAAAGAGGGTTCCGGTTTCGTTATTGGCATACATAATACTTATCAATACCGTTTTTTTAGTAATAGAATCCCTTAAGTCATCCAAGTCAATCACCCCATCATGATCCACAGGCAGATAAGTTACTTTACAGCCTCTCTTCTCCATATACTGACAGGTAGTTAAAACAGCAGGATGTTCTACCTGTGTTGTTATAATATGATTTGATTTCTTTTTCAGGACATTGGCGACTCCTTTAATGGCAAGATTATCACCCTCTGACCCCCCGCCGGTAAAGACGATTTCAGATGGGTCTGCGTTCAAGAGACTGGCTACTTTCTCTCTAGCCTCGTCAATATATTTCTTTACTCCTCTCCCTGCCCAATGGATGCTGGATGGGTTGCCAAAGTTGTCCTTCAAAAAAGGCAACATAGCATCCAATGCCTCCGGATGGAGAGGGGTAGTAGCATTATGGTCCATATAGATTTTTTTCATCCTTACCTCCGCTTAAAATCATTATATTCATTATATCTTTATTTAATTTATTAGACCTTATGGTTTTTGTCAAGCAGTTATAAACCCCAACAACATATCACTTGCACTTGCAATTTTTTGTACTTATGTGTTAAAGTGCAGAAAAACAGCAAGTCATATTTTCTTTGCAAAAGGCCCCCCTGCACCGTATAATTTTACGAAAACAGCCAGAATGCCCCGTTCTGTGAACGGGGATGAATGGCGATTTTGAGTCAGACTATGAAAGTTGCCGGCTTTCCGTGAGGCCGTAATGCCCCGCCCTGTGGGCGGGGATAGGTCTCACGGGGCAACTTTCTTTACTAACAAGATCAATTAAATTAGTTTAGTTATTAAAATCGATGTTGGAAAAATAAGGAGGTTTGAGCTTGATGAGTAATACACCTGGCGGAAATAATTTGAAAAAGTTTGAAGACTGGAAGATAATGCGCGATCATATCTTGCAGATGGGAGGGGCAAAAGAGATAGAGGCTCGTCACAAAAGGGACAGATGACAGCAAGAGAAAGGGTAGATTATTTTTTTGATCCAGGCACCTTCACTGAGATAGGTATGTGGGTGAAGCACAGAACAACAGTTTTTGGCATGGACAAGAGAGATATCCCTGCTGATGGGATTGTCACCGGTTTTGGAAAAGTGAATGGCAGACACGTGGTTACGGCAAGCGAGGATTATACGTGCATGTCTGGGAGCTTCGGGGAGCAGCATGGGAAGAAATTTGCCTATGCCATTGATTTTGCCAAGGACAAAGGGTGGCCTTTTGTCAGCATGAATGACTCTGGGGGGCTTCGGATGCAGGAGGGAATGGACGCACTGGAGGCATATGGATGGCTGTTCCATGCTCAAGATCAGGCTTCCGGGATCATCCCGCAGATATCCTTACTCCTGGGACCTTGCTTAGGTGGACAGGCCTACCACCCGGTCATGCAGGATTTTATTATACAAAACAAAAAAACCGGATTTATGGGCATTGCTGGACCGGCCTTTGTCAAGGCACAGACCGGTGAGGAGATCGCCCTTGAAAAGCTGTGCGGGTACGAAGCCCATGCCGTCAAATCGGGACAGACACACATAGTGGCCGAAGATGATAAGGATTGTTTAAATAAATGCAAAGAGCTTTTGTCTTTTTTCCCTTCCAGTAATAAGGAAAAGCCTCCCCAAATCGAGACAAAAGACGCCACGGAGAGGGAAAGCGATGAACTTCTTGGTATCCTGCCAGGAGAACCATTCCAAATCTTTAATATGTACGAGGTTATTGAAAGGGTAGTTGACGATGGATACTTCTTTGAGATACTGGGACTCTATGCCAAAAATATGATTACAGGTTTTGCTCGTTTTGGTGGTCGTCCTGTGGGGATTGTGGCCAATCAACCCAATTGGTTAGCAGGAGCAATAGATATTAACGCATCAGACAAGGCATCCCGGTTTATAAGATTTTGTGATCTGTTCAATATACCTTTGGTGACTTTTGTGGACTGCCCTGCCTATATGATAGGTTCTCAGCAGGATTGGGCCGGCATTCTGCGACATGGAGCGAAACTGCTTTTTGCCTGGTCAAATGCCACTGTGCCTTTGATTTCCATTATCGTGAGAAAATCTTATGCCGGCGCTCATTACGGGATGCTGGATAAATCCATTGGCGCTGATTTTGTATATGCCTGGCCAACAGCCATTGTTACTGCTCTGGATGGAAAGACAGTGGCTAGCGTCATCTTTGCAAAAGAGATAAGAGAGGCAAAGAACCCGGAGGAGTTGAGGAGTAAGAGGATAGATGAATACAATGAAATCTATTCCAATCCATATATTGCAGCAGCAAGGGGTTTCGTTGATGATGTGATAGATCCTAAGGATACAAGAAAAATAATAAATCGATCCCTTGACGTATTGGACAATAAGTGGAAGACTGCATATAAGTCACAGCCATGGAGGAAATATTCCAATATCACCCTTTAGGGTTGATGAACTCGTAAAAAGTCGAGTTTTCCCTCTTTTGTCATTCCGGCGTAAGCCAGAATCCAGTAATTTCAAGGACTTCTGTCACTCCGGCTTTCGCCGGAGTGACAGAAGTAAGACTTTTTACGAAGCCATCAGGGTTTGAGGAACAGAAAATGAAGGGAACCCCTTTAAAACAGATGCGATCCGAGGCGGAAGCCATTTTCAGACATTGTCTTAAGGCTGTTGACCCTTACATGGCAGTAAAACGTTTCCTTCGCCTCGATGGCAAAAAGTTGATTCTAGGGTCAAAAGATCGACCCCTATCAGAGTTTGATCTGAACGGGTATGATCGCATTTTCATTGTCGGAGGGGGAAAAGCAACGGCGCCTATGGCCAGGGCAGTCGAAGAGTTGCTGGGAAAACAGATTAGCAGAGGGATAATCAATGTAAAATACGGTTTTACTGAAAAACTCACCTATACCCAGATTATAGAAGCCGGGCATCCCTTGCCGGACAGGAACGGCGTGGAGGGAACCCGGCAGATCCTTGGTCTCCTTGAAGATGCGTCTGAAAATGATCTGGTTTTTTCCCTCATATCAGGCGGGGGATCGGCTCTGCTTACTCAGCCTGGGGGAAAGATCATACTTCAGGAAAAGCAGGAGATTACACGCAGTTTGCTGGCATGCGGTGCCGGCATTGATGAGATAAACGCCGTGAGAAAGCATATTTCATCTTCAAAGGGTGGACAGATGGCGAGAGCGGCATATCCGGCCACTATTGTGAACCTGATGCTCTCCGATGTGGTGGGTGACAGGATGGATGTGATAGCATCAGGCCCCTTTGTCCCTGACAGTTCCACATACAAAGATGTTCTGGATATCCTCAGAAAATACGATCTGAAGGATATTCCCCCCGCGGTTAGGGAACATTTGGAGGAAGGCTTTGAAGAAAAGCTACCTGAAACACCCAAAGAGGGTGACCCTATTTTCGATAGGGTTTTCAATGTAATTATCGGCAGTAACATACTGGCACTGGAAGCGGCAGGGGAAAAGGCAAAAACGCTCGGATACGAGGTCATAATTCTGTCCTCTATGATGGAAGGAGAAACGAAGGAAGTGGCAGTAGTGCATAGTGCTATAGCCAAGGAGATATTAAAGACGAGCCGGCCTGTTCCGCCACCCGCCTGCATCATTTCAGGAGGAGAAACGACCGTGACCATTCGAGGCAAGGGGCTCGGCGGAAGAAATCAGGAATTTTGCCTGGCAGCGGCAATCAACCTCGCGGGGCTTTCGCCGCGGGTCGTTATCTTAAGCGGGGGCACAGACGGAAATGACGGCACTACCGATGCGGCGGGAGCTGTGGTTGATCCTTTTACCGTTAACAGGGGAAAAGATGTGGGGATGCAGGCCTCACGTTTTCTGGAAGACAATGATGCATATCACTTTTTTGAAAAGACGGAAGACCTGCTCATAACCGGACCCACCAATACCAATGTAATGGATGTACGGCTTGTCCTGGTTCGTTAGGGATCCTTGGCATAATATCTTTTCTCATACTGAGTGTCTTCGATTTTCATTCGGTTCTTATGAGCGATGGAGGGACATGTGTCAACATTGCCTGAATTCAGGAATACCAAGATTGTTTGCACGATCGGGCCGGCCACCTCATCTCTGGAACGTATCAGGGATCTTATTCTAGCAGGAATGGATGTGGTTCGGCTTAATTTCTCCCATGGAAACCATGCTACCCATCGTCAGGTACTTCGCCTGACAAGAGAGATATCCAGGGAACTGGGTAAAGAGGTCGGAATCCTTCAGGATCTTGGGGGGCCAAAAATTCGGCTCGGTAAGTTGCCGTTTCAAGAGCGAGAGCTCCAAGTGGGTGAAAAAATTGCTTTCAGCCCAACTGAAGGAAAAGAGCCTGATCTTATTCCGGTCAATTACCCTTATATCATTGAGGATGTGGCTGTTGGAGACAGCATCCTCCTGGCGGACGGATTGATTTTTCTTAAGGTCGTAGCCAAAGAGGCCGACAGGATTGTCTGTGAGGTCATCGTGGGAGGGGTCATTCAATCACACAAAGGAATGAATCTTCCTTCCAGCAGTCTCAGGGTTCCCACCTTTACAAAAAAGGACCTGGAAGATTTGACCCTTGGACTGGAGGAGGGGGTTGATTTTGTAGCCCTCTCTTTTGTAAGGCATGAAAGCGACCTGGAGCCTGTCCGTGAAATGCTCAATACGTATGGGAACCCTCCATTATTGATAGCTAAAATCGAAAAGCCGCAGGCAATCGAAAGATTGGAGAAGATATTGGCCAAGGTTGATGGAGTCATGGTAGCACGGGGTGATCTTGGGGTTGAAATGCCCCTCGAAGAAGTGCCCATTATTCAAAAAAGAATTGTTCGAATGGCCCGGCAGTCTGCTAAACCGTCAATAGTAGCCACCCAGATGCTCCGATCAATGATAAACAGTCCACGTCCCACAAGGGCAGAGGCAGCAGATGCCGCAAACGCCGTCCTGGATGGAACTGATGCCTTGATGCTCTCCGATGAAACCGCCATGGGGGACTATCCCATTGAGGCGGTCAAGATACTTGACAGGATAGCCCGTGAGGCCGAACGCCATCTGCATGCCGGCTCTTTCATAAACGAACCCACATCCGGTGCTCTTTCCGTTACAGCTTCCGCCATAGGCAGGGCGGCCTGTTATATGGCTGAAGAACTTAAGGCTTCAGCCATTGTGGCAGGAACGACCTCCGGGAGCACTGCGCGCCTGATTGCCCGCTTCAGGCCAGCATGTCCCGTGTTGGGTCTGACTCCTAATCAGTGGACAGCGCGGCAGTTGACATTGTCATGGGGGGTTATCCCAGCCCTTGTGGCCCGGTTCACAGAGACCGATGAGGTCTTTAAACTGGCTAGATTATGGGCTTTAGAACATCGGATAGTACAAGTCGGCAATCGTTTGGTGATTACCGCAGGCGTTCCGGTCGGTAAGCCAGGGACGACTAACCTTTTAAAGGTAATAGAGATCGAGTAACCGGTTTTTGAAAGGTCTCGAAGCTTGATGGACTCGTAAAAAGTCAAAATTGGGATGGTAAAGTAAAAAGTATATTTACAATTAACAATAATTAAAGGAGGCATCCAATGAGTAAAGGAAAAGACAAGAAAAAAACAAATGAAAAGAAAAAACCACAGCAAACCCTTAAAGAAAAAAGGAAATTGAAAAAGGAGAAGGGGAAAAAACAGTAAGCTGGCAAGGTAATTATCTATTGCTATTTGTTGCATTGAGGAATGTCCTGAAATCTTGGGAACAGAGTATATAGAATGATACCCGGATAGTTTTTATGGCATTCTGGGATTTTTGGTTCTGAAAGTCATCTGTGAATATAATAGAATAGGGGTGATGGACGGAACGGGGGAATAACTTGTTCGGATCACAAACATAAGAAATTATGAGTATAATTAAGCCCAATTGGGGTGTTTTTAAGGCTAAGTTTAGTGACAATCCTCGAGATAATTTTGAGTGGTTTTGCTATTTGCTTTTTTGTAGAGAATTTAACGAAGAAAAAGGAGTTTTTCGTTACAAAAACCAATCTGCTATTGAAACTAATCCCATTGAAAAAAATGGCAAAATTATTGGCTGGCAATCCAAGTTTTACGATACCCCTTTAACGAACCATAAAGATGAATTAATTGGTTTCGTTGATAGAGCGAAGAGAGATTATCCGAATATTACTGACTTATTGATATATACAAACCAGGAATGGGGACAGGCTAAAGGCAAGAGACCCCAAGGGTTAATTGAAGTAGAAAATAGAGCAAAAGAGCATGGAATAAGACTGAAGTGGAATACGGCAAGCTTTTTTGAATCTGAATTTGTTGCCCTCAAAAATGAAAATATCTCTAGGCATTTTTTTAGTCTAGATAAAAGCATTTTCGACCAAATTGAAGCACAGCAGGGGCATGCTGAGAACGTTTTATATGATATACGAACAAGTGCGAAATTTGATGGTCAGGATATAGAGATTAGCAGAAAAGATATTTTAGGGGAGTTGAAAAATAATTTAAACCAAATCGTTATATTGAGCGGTGTTGGTGGTGTTGGAAAAACTGCTGTCATTAAGAAATTATTTGAAGAATATAAGGATGAAATTCCTTTCTATATTTTCAAAGCGACAGAATTTGAACTGAGAAATATTAATGATCTGTTTGCCGATTCTGGTTTTCAAGAATTTGTAGATGTTCATAAGGATGATAACAATAAAATCATCGTTATAGATTCAGCCGAAAAGTTACTCTATCTAAATAATGCTGACCCTTTCAAAGAGTTTTTACGCACCCTAATAAACAATAAATGGAAAATAATTTTCACCACCAGAAATGATTATCTAGAGGTTTTAAATACTGATTTTTCAGAAATTCACGGCATCATTCCTATAAATTTAAAAATCTTAAACTTGAGTTTGGAAGAACTGGACTCAATTTCAGAGCAATATGGTTTCTCTCTACCTAAGGATGAAAAGCTAACAGAATTGATTAAAAATCCTTTCTACCTTAATGAATACTTAAGGTTTTATGAAAAAGGAGAGGAAATTGATTATGTGAGTTTCAAAGAGCAGTTATGGAATAAGATTATAAAAAAAGCCAAGCCAGCAAGAGAACAATGTTTCTTAAAAGTTTCCCTTGAAAGGGCCAACAAAGGACAATTTTTTATAAAACCTTCCTGCGAATCGCGCATTCTCGATGATGAGCTTAAAGCCGATGGAATCTTAGGATATGAAACACCACATGGATATTACATCACTCATGATATTTATGAGGAGTGGGCGTTAGAGAAAGTTATCGAATCAGAATTTATTAATAGAGCCTGTTCAATACTATTTTAGCTTAATAATTACTGATAGTTACAAAGCTGAAAAAATGAATTTAACTCAAATTTACTGCATTTCCGAGGGGACAACCTCCGGAAAGCCAATGTTTTGAAAAAAGT